>Ga0114934_10002591_pt1 | contig 11549 bp, 8 predicted proteins | sample 4SBtaG_2_FD_99695 | JGI IMG/M metagenome (GOLD analysis project Ga0114934, IMG submission 99695) | Deep subsurface microbial communities from Kolumbo volcano to uncover new lineages of life (NeLLi) - 4SBTROV10_white metaG | ecosystem: Environmental > Aquatic > Marine > Volcanic ...
ATGAATCTCGGTTATTTATGTAATCTAAGTTGTCAGCATTGTCACGTCAATGCCGGGCCTAAACGCACCGAATTGATGGATAAAGACACCATGCAAACCGCTCTGGCTGTTATTGAGAAATATCAGTTGGACACATTGGATGTTACCGGCGGATCACCTGAAATGAATCCGCATTTCAAGTGGCTGGTCAAGCAGGCACGGGCGCTGGGTGTCAACGTCATCGACCGTTGCAACCCAACCATTTTACTGGAGCCGGGCTATGACGATCTGGTTGATTTTCTGGCGGCCGAACAGGTTGAAATTATCGCCTCATTACCCTGTTACCTGGAAGATAATGTCGATGCGCAGCGTGGCAAGGGCGTGTTTAAAACGTCAATAAAAGCCTTGCAAAATCTGAATGAGGCGGGCTATGGAAAAACTGGTTCCGGTTTGGTGCTCAACCTGGTTTTTAATCCACAAGGCCCTGTCTTACCGCCAGAGCAAACCGCTTTGGAAGCGGACTATCGTGCATTTTTACAGCAAAACTTTGGCCTGGAATTCAATCATTTATTCACCATTACCAATATGCCCATTCAACGTTTTGGTGCGGTTTTGTTGGCAAAAGGCCAGTTTGAAGCGTATATGCAGGTTTTGAAGCAGGCTTTCAAACCGGAAAATCTGGAACAGGTGATGTGTAAAACCTTATTAAGTGTCGATTGGCAAGGCTTTGTGTATGATTGTGACTTCAATCAGATGCTGGATTTACCGATGGCAGGGAGGAAACGCCATTTATCGGATTTATTGCATCACGACTTCCCGGGACAACGCATTGAAACCGGAGATCATTGTTATGGCTGTACGGCTGGACAAGGCTCAAGCTGTACCGGTGTACTGCAAAAATAATTGACGAATGTTGTGCAGCCAGTCCATATTTTTGTAGACTGGTTGATTTTGAGAGAATAAGGTATAGTTCCTCATAAAATAATAAGTAAACTGGTTTTACATGTCTTCACCTTCCGTGGAATATTCATCTGCTTCGTATTGCAAAAAATTTATCCGACGCTTTCTGCCGAATGAGCAGGCGGTGATATTAGCCATTATCCTGATTGTCAGCACGTTATTGATCTATTGCTTATCGGATCTGCTGATGCCGGTTATTTTTTCGGTTATTCTGGCTTATTTACTGGAAGGATTGGTACAGAAAATTGAACAAAAAGGGGCACCACGTTTAATTTCTGTCTATATTGTTTTTTCGACCTTCATGGGTGTTTTAGGATATATCTTGTTTATCCTGATGCCGTTGGTCACGCAACAAGCGGTACAGCTGGTACAGAATATTCCAAAAATTATCAAAAATGCGCAATCAGAAGTCATGCGTTTGCCTGAGTTATATCCGCAATTTGTCACAGAAGACAGAATCCGTGACATTATGTTTAAAGTTCAGCAGGAATTATTGAATTATGGTCAGGAGCTGATTTCCAGCTCGGCAGAGTCGGTCATGTCGATGGTTTCTGCCATTGTTTATTTGTTTCTAGTGCCGTTCATGGTCTTTTTCTTTCTAAAAGACAAAGAAATATTATTGGACTGGTTTGTTCGTTTTTTACCGCGTGACCGGCATTTAACCGTTAAAGTGTGGCGCGAAGTCGATATTCAAATCGGTAATTATGTGCGCGGAAAATTTCTGGAGGTATTCATTCTCTGGTTTGCCAGTTATGTGGCGTTTTCCAGTCTGCATTTGAACTATGCCATGTTATTAGCTGTTTTTATGGGGCTTTCGGTCATCATTCCATACGTCGGCGCCACGCTCGTGACGTTCCCGGTTGTCATTGTCGCCGCCGTGCAATGGGGCGTCAGTTCTGATCCCTTTATGTATGTGGTGATCGTTTATGGCATCATCCAAGCCATTGATGGCATTTTTCTGGTGCCGTTATTATTTTCCGAAGCGGTCAATTTACACCCCGTTGCCATTATCGTTGCAATCTTGTTTTTTGGAGGGCTGTGGGGCTTCTGGGGCGTGTTTTTCGCCATTCCTTTGGCCACGTTGGTCAAGGCCGTTATCAATGCCTGGCCGCGTTTAGAAGAACCCGAGTTACTAAATGAACTGTAATGGAAAACTATAAAATATCGGACGCATAATCGGCCAGGCGTGAGCGTTCACCTTTACGCAATGTAATATGGGCGCTGTGACTCCAGCTTTTAAATCGATCGACCACATAGGTCAACCCTGACGTTGTCGCGGTGAGATAGGGCGTGTCGATCTGCCCCAGATTGCCGATACAGATAATTTTACTGCCAGGGCCCGCTCGGGTAATGAGGGTTTTCATCTGTTTAGGTGTCAGGTTCTGTGCTTCGTCAATAATCAGGTAGCGATTTAAAAAAGTTCGCCCACGCATGAAATTGAGCGAGCGAATCTTGACCCGGTTCATCATGACATTGTGTGAGGCATCTTTTTCCCAGTCGTCATCACCACTGCGGCTGCCTAATAATTCGAGATTATCCATCAGGGCGCCCATCCAGGGTGCCATTTTCTCTTCTTCTGTGCCGGGTAAAAAACCAATGTCCTGACCGACGGGTATAGTTTCCCGCGTCATCACAATTTCCTGATAAAGCTTATGTTCTAACGTTAATGACAATCCGGCAGCTAATGCCAACAGAGTCTTGCCTGTTCCCGCGGTTCCCAACAAGGTGACAAAATCAATTTCGGGGTCAAGTAATACATTTAATGCGAAGTTTTGCATCCGGTTTTTTGCGGTAATGCCCCACACGCTGTTATGTTGGCTGTAATAATCTTTTGCCAGTTCCAGCGTGGCATTTTCACCATCACATTGACGAACGATCGCTTCAAAACTATCGTTTTCAATATAAATAAACATGTTTGGATACCAGTCTTTAACATAGGGACCGGTCACTTTATAAAACGTCCGTCCCTGTTCAATCCAGGAGGTCATGTTTTTGCCATGGTTATCCCAGAATTCTTTTTCCAGTTGCGTTGTTCCGGTATAAAGCAGATCAATATCATCCAGTGTCTGATCATTATGGTAATCTTCCGCGCATAAGCCTAAAGCGGCTGCTTTTATGCGCATATTGATATCTTTGGAAACCAGAATAATTTTTTGTTCAGGATGTTCCTTACTAAGCGCCATGACCACGCTGAGAATCGAGTTGTCGGCAATTTGCCCCGGCATGGAGTCTGGCAACAGATAATTGAGCTGGCGTGTTTGCAGGAACAGACGACCGTTGGTTTTAGCATCGCCATTCGGTGCATGTTCAATACGCGATAAAGGCAAGCCATTTTCAATCGTGTTCTGATCCGCACCTTTAACCAGTTCATCCAAAAAACGACTGGCCTGACGAACATTACGAGCAACATCGGACAAACCTTTTTTGGCATGATCAAGCTCTTCCAGCACCACCATCGGAATAAAAATATGATGCTCCTGAAAATGAAAGAGGGCGGTTGGATCATGCATCAAGACATTAGTATCCAACACGAATAATTTGCTATGGTGGTCGGTTTGCTGAGTCATGATTATGAGGCGGCCTCAAGTTGCTTCAAGTCGTTCAAAACATCCTGAACATGCGTTTTGACTTTGACCTTACGCCATTCCCGGCGTAATTTACCGGCTTCATCGATCAAAAACGTACTGCGTTCAATGCCACGCACTTGTTTGCCATACATGTTTTTCATTTTAATGACATCGAATAACTGGCACAACTTTTCATCTTTATCGGCTATCAGATCAAACGGAAAAGCCTGTTTGCTTTTAAACCCCTCGTGGACTTTCACACTATCGCGAGAAATACCGAATATAACAACATTATGTTTTACAAACGCATCAAAATGATCTCGAAAGTCTTTGCCTTCCTGGGTACAGCCCGGCGTGTTATCGCGGGGGTAAAAATACAGTAAAACCTTTTTGCCACGAAAGTCTGAAAGTTTAATGGTTTTGGCGCCGGTTGCGTCGGCTTCAAAGTCGGGTACAGTCTGGTCAATTTCTATAGTCATTTTATTCAATGTTGTTTAACGGGTTCAAAAATAGCATCTAAATTGATATTGTTGCAAAATTCCAATAATTCTTCGCGTAATGATATGATTCGGGTTTCGGGGCGAATGACGACAATCATGCGTATGATCAGCATCTGGCTGTTGGTATAAGAGGAAATATGACAGAATGAGCTCGCCTCTTCAACGTGCACATCATGGCTTTCAATAAACTTGAAAAGATCCAGCAGGATATCGTCCCGATAAAGCGATACTGTTTCCAGCATATACGCAATGCCTTCAATTGGCGCGGGTTGTGCTGGACGATGCGTATGAAGTGTAATGTCTGGATTGTGATCAAAATGCGCCAGAAAGCTTTCCAGTTTAGCAATATGGTTCCATTCGCCTTCGGCTAACACATAACAGAAAGGGGTTGTTGAAAGCTGCGAGGTTCGAAATTCGATAATACGGCAGTCACAATTGGTAACGGCTGAAACCAGATCGGTTAAAAATTTTTGTGACGTTCGACAGACTGCAGTAATAGCAAGATGCATAAAATGATTTTTTTCTTTCTATTCTAGCGAATAACATAAAATAAAAAAAAGTAATTTTGGTAATTTAATGTGAAATTTTATCTATACTTTAAAATAACACGATAAAAATCGATAGATTTGTAATTGATTGCTCCATCGTAACTACTCAGCGTAAATTCTTCTGTGGGCATAGACTGTTGATTTATCAGGCTTCTGCAACAGGACGTTGCAGCAGAGTTTACAGGGACGTATTTACGCGTCCTTATAAATCAATAGCCTATGCCTTCAGCCCCAAACACGCTGAGTAGTTACGCTCCATCTTACAAAAGACGTGTTATTGCTTCTTTACCTTACATTTTAGAAAAATTACGACTATGGCAGAATCATCTGAAAACAATAATCAGTCTACAAGCGATATTGGCGATGAATTTGATGACATGCTGAATGAAGCCAGTGCTTCTTCAAACGATGAAACAGAGGCTATGGTTGATGATGAGGATGCCATTGATAAATTGTTGATGGATAACGCTTTAGAGGATACAGATAGCGAGGCCGATGATGAATTTGCTGAAATCGACAAGTTATTTGATGGTGATGATACAGAATCAGCCGATACGCCGATAAAAGACACCGATATTGTCGATGAATTTGCTGATGATGAATTTTCTGATGATTCAGATGTTCCTGGTGATGAAACGCCCGAAACACAGGATGATAACAACGATCAAGACGACATTATTGCCGATTTTGATATTACCCCCGATGATGAAATTTTAGATGAAGACGCTGATAATGCAGCGCCCGCCGCTGAGATAGAAAAGTCCGCTGAATCGTCTGCCAATGAATCCGACTCTAAAGCGCCGGCGGAGCAGGGCGGGGATGCTGGCGAACAGCAAAATATTGCACTCGCGGCGATCACCTCACAATTAGGCCTTTTGCAGAATGCTCAAGACAGTTTTCGTCAACAACTCGATGAAGTCAGTCAAAAAAATGATAGCACTGAATTAAAACAACAGATTGATACGCTGGAGTCGGCGCAAAAGTCGCTTAAACAAAAAATTTCAAAGCTGGAAAGCAAGAAACCGACCTTGGTTTATGCCGCATTAGGCGTTGCTATCGTCGCATTATTGGTGGGCGGAGGCTTAGGAATGATGGGAATGTCGGCCAATTCTAAAGTGGATGAATTAACTGAAACGGTTGTTTCAATTGAAGAGCATGTCGATTTTCTGATGCAGCAAAATTTGGCTAAAAAGCTGGAAAGCGTCACTAAACGCGTGGATAAATCCGGTTCGGATATCGCTTATATGAAATCCCAACTGAGTGAGATTAAAGAAACACTGAAAAAACGGGCGGATGCCAAAGAACTTGAAACCTTAAAATCACAACTGACCGAAATTCAAACGCAAAATTTGCAAATGGGCGAATTGGCTGAAGATTTGGAGCAGCGGCTGGCTAGATTGCAAAGCAGTAAAAAGCGGTCGGCTCAAAAAAGGCGTAAACAGGTCAAAAAGATTCAACATTGGGAAGTCAGTCTGATTGCTTATCGGCAAGAATGGTATGCTCGGCGTAAAGCTGTGGAATTCAGTAAACAGGGCGTGCCTGTTCAAGTCGTTAAGATACGCAACAATGGAGAGACCTGGTATCGTTTGAAAGTCGATGGGTTTAAAACCAAATCAGAGGCTTTAGCCTATGCCGATAAAGTGAAAAAAACGCTGAACCTGCCTTCTGTCTGGGTAAAAAAACAATAACTTAATATCCGCTCTCAAGGATGGAAATTTTGTAACGCATCAGATGAGCCGTGTATTCGATTAGGGTAAGCAATATGATGGTTTTATCCGCGATTTTTATCTGATCGCCAGGCTTCATTTTGCTGTTTTTGATTAATATCTCAGGTTCATCTGTATGCTCATTGAGCAGAATAATATTGATAACATCTTCATTTTTCGGGTTATGGTAGGTGTAGCAGTTGTTATCTTTCGATTGAATCATCTCAACGAGAACCCGTTGCATTCCAATATGATGTATCGTTTTTTGTTGTCGGCTTATTCCCAGTCGTATGGCGTTTCGTTTATTCGCCAAAATTACAAATTCACCATTGTTGAGCGATAAACTTTTAGCCTCAATAAGGAAAAAGTTTGGATCTGTTGTCGGCTGAAATTTAACCGCTGTCAGATTGTTTTCACTGTTGTGAATGCGACTATTTTTAATGCTGAATATTTCAGTTTGTTCAATCAATCCTTCCTCAAATTCCAAAGGTTCAAGCCCAAGATTCAGGACGTTATTGTCTACAGTCGCAGCGCTTATCTGTTCTGCACCATGACTGAGTTGTTGGATACGGAGTATTTTTTGGCGATTTTTCAAATACTGAAAACAAGGCTCAAAGCCGGCCACCATATTAAAAATAATCGGGGCAGAAGGGCGGCTGTCAATAATCAGTTTTTGATAGCCGGTTAAATATTGAAATAACCTTTTTTGCTTTGCATCCGCCAGATTGAGTTTGATATCGCTGTTTTCGATGGTCTCTTTCAGCGCCTGAGTATCAATAAAAATATCTTGAGAAGAAAAAGTCTGATCCGGTTTTTTGATTTGAGCCGGAACGCCTTCCAGGATATTCCAATAAAAATTGATTGCCGAGGAAGGATACGATGGCAAGGTAAGTAAATCGCCAAACTGATTGGCGAAATTAAAAACAACCCGACATTCTTGTTTGCTATGGTATTGAACAGTACAAAGCGCAAACAAAATATTGCGTTTAATGACGGCATCAATTGTTTTCTGGGAGAGAAAAACGGGAATCTTGGTGCTGACAGAATCCGTTAAATAGTGCTGGTTAAGCGCATATTTATAAAGTTCAGCGCTGATCGTCCCTAATGTATCCGATAAGGGCGAATGCAGACGATGGCGAAGAAACATATCTTGCCCCGCCATTTGCAGGGTGAAAAAAATGGCGAGCCGTTGTTCATCGGCCGTTAACGCCTCTTGATTATGAAGACGATGAAAGCCTAAGCAAAGGTGCCGACACAGTTGTAAGCATAAGCGTTGGGTTTTTCGCTTTTTTGCCCCGCTTTGTGATGTGGAAATGTCGATAATATCGTCAATAACCCGTAAGATTAGCGGCGTCAGTTGCTGCAATAACACTAAACGATCACGCTCATGGCCTGGGTTAGCATTTGCTTGTTTCAGTGTTTTATACAGTTGATCACCGGCCTGAACAGGATTGACATATTGAATCGAATCCAGTAATTGTTGCAGAACTTTGTGATTAAAAGATTCTGAGAATGGCTCTGTCATAATGATTTGCAACACCCCTAGGCCGCATTCTCCCTTGTATTTTCTTCTAATGTTCTCGACACACAAAGAATTCAGTTGAGTTAAAAGATAATCGTGATCACGCAGTTGAGTATAGTTTATGAATTTAAATGTACAAGATAAGAGGCCCACATGAGAACAGGGTATAGCCAGTTACCGTTACATAGTGGCAGGGCGCCGCGCTGGTTGTTTGAACGCATGACACGCCTGGCACGGGAAATCATCTGCCATCTGGTTTGTGAATATGGTGCAGAGGGCGCTTTACAGCGTCTTTCCGATCCATTCTGGTTTCAGGCGTTTGGTTGCGTATTGGGATTTGACTGGCATTCCAGCGGTTTGACAACTACCACCTGTGGTGCGGTTAAAGAAGGTATTAAAGATATGCAGCATGAGCTGGGGTTCTTTGCAGCCGGTGGAAAAGGCCGCGTTGCCCGTCGAACACCTCAGGAAATTGAACAAATCTGTATTCAAACGGGTTACGATGCCAATACCTTAATTCGTGCCAGCCGTTTGTCGGCAAAGGTCGATAGCTCAGCGGTTCAAGATGGTTACCAGATTTACCACCATGCTTTTTTCTTTACCGGCTCTGGACGATGGTGTGTTGTACAACAAGGGATGAATGAAGATTCCGGCATGGCCCGGCGCTATCATTGGCTGGGAAACGAACAAACCGATTTTATCAACGAACCACATTTAGCTGTGTGTTGCGATCATCGTGGCAAGGTACTGAATTTTGTCGCCCGGGAAAGCAAAATCTCGCGTGAGCGCGTAACACAACTGGCCGCAAAGCCCGAACAAGAGCTGGAAACGCTATGGCTGAAACAGCCGGAATTGATTATGCCTCGTCGTCACTGGGTGCGGCGTGAAGACATCAACCCCAACTATTTGCAACGAATTCTGTTAAAAACCTACGAACAAATGCCACAGGATTTCGAAAGCTTGCTGTCGATTCAAGGTGTCGGCGCAAAAACCTTACGCGCTTTAGCCTTAACCGCCGAATTGATTTATGGCACGAAAACCAGTGTGCGTGATCCAGCACGTTTTTCATTTGCACATGGTGGTAAAGATGGAACACCATTTCCAGTTGATAAGGAAAATTATCAGCATACGATTGATATTTTGCACTCAGCATTGAATCGCGCGAAGGTTGATCAAAGTGAAAAACGGGAAGCCTTCAAGAGGCTGGCACGGTATGAGAAGTAAAAAGATGAGTAACTACTCAGCGTGTTTGGGGGCTGAAGGCATAGGCTAGTGATTTATAAGGACGCGTAAATACGTCCCTGTAAGCTCTGCTGCAACGTCCTGTTGCAGAAGCCTGATAAATCAACAGCCTATGCCCACAGAAGAATTTACGCTGAGTAGTTACAAAAAGATGAAAGATGATTGCTTAAATAATACTTCGCATAATGTATATTATGTTAAATTATGTCAGTAGTTACCCTGGGATTCCTAAACTTCATATTTCTGACTACGTGACATTTGATAATAAGCCAATGAAAACAGTAAAAACACAGATAGACTGGCAATCGTTATATTCACAGTCAAAGGAATTAAAAGCAGCGAACTGAGCAACTCAATTGCGATTAGACACAATAAAAAGAAAACAATGTGTTCATTGCGCATGCGGCTGCAAAAAAAGACACCTAAAGGTGCACCAATAACAACAACGGGTATAGCCGCCAGCCAATACATTTTTACGATGGTATTGAAGCCATCAGTCACAAAATAATGCAACATAAATCCCGCAATGGCTGTTATTGCCATCAATATCACTGATGTCGGGGTCGATACTTTCGCGGCAAGTCTGAAAAATAACACCATGACCGAAAAACAGATAATATCAATACCGCTGCCTACCAGCCCGGTCATAGTGCCACCGATAAAGCCCGTTATTAAGATGATGCCTTTTTCTGCGCCATAAAGTTTTGGCAAATAAAGGCTGTAGCATCGCTTTTGGGTATTGAACAAAAACAATGCGAGCGCAAAACTGACAATCATGGCGGTAAACAGCATTTTCACCAATGCAGCAGGAAGTAGTTGCGCAATCAAAAGCGTTCCAACACATAAACCGGGTAATCCGCCGAGGATAGCCCAGAAGATAAAGCGCCAGGCTACACGAATACGAAGCATGATAATTGTCAGGCTGGCCGCTGTCATGCCAATGCTTTGGATGGCAAGGGCAAACACCTTGGTATTTTGAGGATCAATATGCAACGCTTTGGTAAACACAGGAAAAGCAATTGCGCCCCCTCCCTCGCTGGTTGCACCGGCAATGAATGAACCAAGTGTCATGGTTAGCGTAATCGTCCAGTTTTGCAGCAAAACACCCTTCGAATCAGGCTGGGTGTATAGCCACCAGGCTATCCATACCAGTAGCACTAAAATAATGTTGACCGCCAGTGTTTTCTGATATGGTTTATATTTAGCGTAAATGGGATTCGCGTTCAATTTCACTCAATCGTTTTAATCCAGTGACAACGCTCTGCCACCGCTTTTGCAATTTTGTCTTTTTCGTCACTGATGCCTTTGGCTATCAAGCCAACTACCCTGTCATCACTGTCATAACCAATATGCGCTTCAACCGGATTGGCCAGTGACCCTAAGCCAAAAACATCATAGATTGGCGCGACATTGATTTGGATGTTGGTGACTTCGATGCAGAGACGAGAATCCAGATAACGCTGAACAAAATCCACTGGAATGGTGTAACTCAACAAGTCATTCGGATCGCTGAATGCAATAATTGAGGTTTGTTTTAACATTCTGTACTGATATTTTTTACCTTCGGGCGAGCAATAAGCCTGTCTTTGATTGTGAATTTCCGGAAGCTTGCGCCCTAATTGCAGCATCGGCAACTGATTGGACATCATATAAATCGGAATGGTTTTTTGTTTTAAGGCTTCAGCAAGGCGTATTTGATTTGGATGGCTGGAACCTTGAGCCAATACGGTCGCAATACGTTGCAAACCATCAATTACGATACGGCTGCCAAGGCTATGAGACACAAAAGAAAAATCATCTTGATGGAGTGATTCGATATTCAAAAGCTTACATTCCTGCTCAACATCGTCTGGTAATGAAGCCCAATCACCATTGATCATCCAGCAAAAAGATTGGGCAAAGGCGCGCAGAATATCGTCTCGTTTCTGCCCCAGATAAATAATCGGATCTGGCGCGGTATCATTGGTGAATTTTTTTAACAGGTCGTTGACTTCAGCGCGTTTGAATGAAAACTCACCAGAATTATCATAATCCAGGACTTTTTTATCATCGGCAGTGATTGCCGACCAGGTCAGTTCATAGAACAATAACTCCTGTTTCAGATCATGACTCAAAAAACGGCTGATACGCAGATTGCCCAGTTTTTTGTTAATTGAATGCGGGTCTGTGATTTGAATGTTTTTACTCGATTGCGTGGTGACATTCAAATCCAATTCGTGAACCAGTTTATCCAGAAACTCAGACGCATAACCGGGCTGATGATCGCCGACGCCATGAACCATTAAAACCTTGACATCGCGATTATCGTCATTGACATCCAGGTGTGGTTTCAAGCCTTCAAATGTTTTGCCTTTGATCTCGCAGATTCGGCTATCAACCGTCTGTTGCTCCAAAACGGCTTCGGTGACGCCCTTACCAAAACTGGAGCATCCGACCAGGACAGTAAGCGCACTAAAAAGTAAGGATGTGGATAAAATTTTCATACGCTCAACAGATGACAAAAAACAGGAAAAAATAAATGATTC
>Ga0114934_10002593_pt1 | contig 11548 bp, 8 predicted proteins | sample 4SBtaG_2_FD_99695 | JGI IMG/M metagenome (GOLD analysis project Ga0114934, IMG submission 99695) | Deep subsurface microbial communities from Kolumbo volcano to uncover new lineages of life (NeLLi) - 4SBTROV10_white metaG | ecosystem: Environmental > Aquatic > Marine > Volcanic ...
AGGTCCTCGGGGCCCGCCTCGTTGAGGGGCCGAACCCCGGAGATCTCCACCCCTCCATCGCCGATCAGCTCAGCGTCGAGCCGTCGGGCGAGCTCGGCGAGGGTGAACCGGCGAGTCACTTTTTCGTGTTGAAACGACGGATGACTTCGTCGGTAATGTCGATGCCCTGGTCTGCGTACACCAGACCGGACTGGTACTTGTTGAAGATCAGGCTGAACTTCTTCTCCTGTCCAATCTCGTTGATGATGGGCATGATCTTCTGCTCGAGACTGTCCAGTGCCCTCTTCCTGGCCTCCTGCAGCTCCCGCTGCGCGTCGTCCTGGAAGCGCTTCATCTTGATGGTCTGGTCCTCGATGTTCTTCTGCAGCTGATCGAGCTTTTCCTGAGACAGGGTGAACCTCTGCTTATTGAACTGATCCTTGAGAGCGTCCAGCTTCTGCTGGAGGGTCTTCCCCTGCTCGATCTTCTGATCCTGGAGCTGCTTGAGCTTCCCGAGGGCCTCCTTGCCGCGGGCGGACTCGGTCACAACCCGCTGAACGTCGATCACCGCGACGTTGACCTGTTGGGCGAGAACCGGAAGGGCTGCGACCGCAAACAGACCGGCCAGGGCGACTCTCACAAGTGAACGGTTCATCTTGAAAACCTCCTACTAGAATGTTGTTCCGAACGAGAACTCGAAGTCGCTCGACTTCTCGTCCGGATACGGGTCCAGGTTGACACCATAGATGAAGCGGATCGGCGCCTGGAAGATGGGCAGGAAGATCCGCAGTTCGAGCCCCGCCGTGCGGCGGAAGTTCGCCATATCCCAACCCTGCTCCTTGACGTAGGTGTTGCCGAGGTCCGAGAAAAGAACCACCTTCACGGGACCACCCAGGCGAATCTGATACTCGAGGTTGGTAATCCAGTACCGGTCGCCGCCCAGGCGCGCCCCGCCGGGGGACAGAAAGAAATTCCCGTTTTCGTCCCGCGGCAGAACGGTGTAGTAAGGAATGCCGCGCAGGCTCCTGTCGCCACCGAGGCGATAGCGCTCATAGAACGGGATATCGGACCCATTGGTCGTGAAGAACTCGCCTCCCTCGACGTTGAATGCCACGATCGTCCGCTTTGAAAGCGGGATGAACTGGGAGAACTGGATTTCGGGCCGGTAATAATCGAAATCTCCACCCAGAACCCCCCCGGAAATCCGAATCCTGGCATCGAACCGGTGCCCACGATTCGGATCGAACGGGTCGTCACGGGAATCGTAGGTGTAGGCCGGAGTAAGGGAGACCGTTCTGCCGGTGAAGACCTCGGTTGCCCGCTCGAAGAAACGGAACTCGGTCGGTGGCACTCCCACCGGCCGTTTATGCCCGGCCGTGGGATCGCCCGGCACACCGCTGCGGCTGACTGCGAACCGGGAAAACACGTCGTTGAACTCGGCCGTCACCGAGACCGAGTCAAACAGCCCCAGGCCGAAACCAACCGAGAGGCTCGCTCCCTTGTTGTCCTGGTTGAAATCGGCCACGTCCAGATTCGTCTTGAAGATGGAACCGCCAATCATGATCCGTCGGTCCATGAAGTAGGGCTCCGTGAAGGAAAGGGAGTAGTAGTCCGTTCGGCCGCCCGTCTGCAGGGAAAGCCCCAGGCTCTCTCCCTTCCCGAGGAAATTCCGGGTGTTGAACATCGTCTGGACAAAGAAGCCGTCGAGCTCCGAGTAGCCCATTCCGAACTGGATGTCGTTCCGCCCGACCTCGTGCCCCTTGACGGTCACGTTGACGCGCTTCTTTTCCTCGTCGAAGTCGAACTTGTACGGGTCGTCGTCCAACTTCCAAAACCCCAGGGCGTTCACCTTGTAGACCGAGCTTTTGAGCGCGCCAATGTTCATCCACTCGCTCTCCGCCAGCGCGAACTGCCGGCGAAGCACCTTGTCCCTGGTCGTCGTGTTGCCGCTGAACTCGAGCCGACCCAGGCGATAACGATCCCCCTCGAAGACGTCGATCGTGACGTCGACGACGTGATCGGCTCCCTTCTCATCCTCGAGCACCTGGTGGGTGTAGGCGTAAATATAGCCCTGGTTCTGATAGATCTTTCGGACGTTCTCCATCCCCTTGTCAATATCCTTGAATCTATAGACCTTCCCCGTCTTCACGTCAAAGAGACGCCGGAGCTTTTCCTCGGACAGGACGGTGGAGCCCTTGACGTTCAGCTTACCAAGCGTGAACTGCTGACCCTCCTCCACGGGGATGGTGATCTCGAGCCGGTACTTCCTCTTCTTCAGCTTCTTGGCGTTGGGTCTCTTGGCGACGAGCTTGATCTGGGGATCGCCGATCTTCACGTCCTTGTAACCGTGGTTCATGTAGAACTTCTTCAGGTTGTCGCGGTCCTCTTCCCAGTTCTCCTTGGAGTAGATCAGCTTCTTGCCGATGAATCGGTGCCAGCTGATCTGCTTAGTCTTCTTCATGGCCCCCCTCAGCCGGCGATCCGAGAACACGTGGTTCCCGATGAAGCTGATGCTGCCGATCTTCACTCTCCCACCCTCATCGATATGAAAGACAACCCGTTTTTCGGTCTTCGACAAGTCCTCGATCTCGTGTGTGATCTGCGCGGACCGATATCCTTCCTTGTTGTAGATCTCCTTGATGGCGCTCTCGATCTTCGTCAGGTCACCGAGCTTAAGCGGCACGTTGTGGGGCAGATCGACACCCTGTTCATCCAGCTTGTCCTTCAGAGACGAGGTTGTGATCTTGTGCGTGCCCTTGAACGTCACAGACTTCACGAACGGCCGCTCTTTGACGATAACGATGAGATTTACCTTCCCGTCCGCGAGCACCTCCTTGTCGAACCGAATGTTCTCGAAAAGGCCGGAGTCCCACAGCCGGTGGAACCCATCGGCAATATCCGCCGGATCCAGCGGATCCCCGGGCTCGAGACCCAGGTAGTAGGATACCGTGTCCGTCGTGACCGTCACGCCGCCCTCGACGATGATGTTCTCGATCAACGGCCACTTTTCCGCCCCGCGAGAGGCTCGAATGTTGAAGGTGAGAGACAGCAGGAACGCAAACAGAACAAAGGTTGGAAAACGTCGGATCACGAATTCTCCCGCTGGTAGATGGGGGCGTCAACAGCCTCGATTATAGGTTGGTCCTGTCGTAAAGAAACTCGCAGGTGCGGGGCGCTCTCCGTACCATGTTCAATGAGGTAGTCGGCCACGGCGTCCTCGATCCATTTCTGGACCAGTCGCCGGAGAGGCCTTGCACCAGACTGCGGGTCCGCTCCGGCACGGACCAGGAGCCAGGCCGTTAGCGCCGGGTCGAACTCCACCTCGACCTGACGACGATGAAGGTTGACCTTGGTATCTTCGAGGAGAAGACCTGCGACCTCGAGAAGGCTGGCCTTGCTGAGTGGTTGAAAGACGATAACGTCGTCCAGGCGGTTGAGGAACTCAGGCGGGAAATGCCTGCGGAGCTCGCGATCGATGATCTCGTTCATCTCGGCCGGATCGAGGTCTCCCCCCTCCCCGGCAAAGCCGACTCTGCCTTCCGTGATCAGGTTCCTGCTGCCGAGGTTCGAGGTCATGATGATGATCGTGTTGGTGAAATCCACGACGTAGCCATAGTTATCGGTCAGCCGGCCGTCCTCCAGGACCTGGAGGAGCAGGTTGTAGATATCGGGATGGGCCTTTTCGACCTCGTCGAGAAGAACGACCGAGTACGGGTTGCGACGCACCTGCTCCGACAGCTGGCCGCCCTCTTCGAAGCCGACGTATCCGGGCGGGGATCCGATCAGCCGGGACACCGTGTGCTTCTCCATGTACTCCGACATGTCGAAACGCACCAGGTGCCGCGGGTCCTGGAACAGGAAGCGCGCCAGCTGACGTGCGACCTCGGTCTTCCCGACCCCCGAGGGACCGAGGAAGATGAATGAGCCGATCGGCCGCTCCGGGTTGGTCAGACCGATGCGGCTCCTCCTGATGGCCCGGGCCAGGGCCTCGATTGCGCGCTCCTGCCCGACGACTCGTTGTTGGAGGATCTCCTCCATCCGCCGCAGCCGGTCGGCCTCGTCCTCCTTGATCGACGTGATCGGGATCCCGGTCCAGGATGCAACCACCTCTTCGATGTCATCCCTGGTGACCTCGATCGCGCTCGAGGGCTGGTCGGCCTCCGTCCTCTCGAGCATCTCGAGCTCCTCACGCAAACGCAGCTCCTCCTCACGCAGCTCCACGGCGCGTTCGAACTCCTTGCGAGAGATTGCCTCCTTCATCTCGGCGACTACCCGCTGCATCTCCCCTTGAACCGACGTCAGGGAGGAGGTCGAGCTGGCCTGCCGCAGCTTGACCCGGGCTCCGGCCTCGTCCAGGACATCGATCGCCTTGTCCGGGAAGGATCGGTCCGCAATGTATCGACCCGAGTGCCTCACCGCCGAGACGACCGCGCCCTCGGTGTAGCGCACGCCGTGGAACTCCTCGTACCGTTCCTTGACTCCCTGCAGGATGCCGATCGTCTCGTCCTCGGACGGCTGGCGGATGGTGATGGCCTGGAACCGTCTGGAGAGCGCCCGATCCTTTTCGACGTACTTGCGGTACTCCCGGACGGTGGTTGCGCCGATGCAGGTGATCTCGCCGCGCGAAAGCGCCGGCTTCAGGATATTGGCCGCATCGAGTGATCCCTCCGCGGAACCGGTACCAATCAGAGAGTGGATCTCATCGATGAAGATGATCACCTCGGAGTGCTCCTGCAGCTCCTTGAGCAGGCCCTTGAGGCGCTCTTCGAACTGTCCACGGTACTTCGTTCCGGCCACCAGCAGTGAAAGGTCCAGCGCCAGGATCCGCCGATCGGCCAGCAATGCGGGAACCCGGCCGTTGATGATCCTGGTCGCCAAGCCTTCGACGATGGCCGTCTTCCCGACCCCGGCCTCACCCAGCAGCAGGGGGTTGTTCTTCGTTCGTCGACAGAGGATCTGAATGATCCGATCCACCTCGGCCTGCCGCCCGATGAGAGGATCGAAAGCGTTCTCCACCGCCAGCAACGTCAGATCCCGGGAGTATTCCGTAAGGTTCGGCGTCGCCTGGGCGTTTGCCTCGGCTTCGATCTCGCGGGCGTAGCGCTGGATCTCCTCCCGCAGCCGATGGGCCTCGACACCGTGCTCAGTTAGGTAACGCGTCGCAAGGCCGTCCTCAATGCGCAGCAGCCCGAGCACGAGGTGCTCGGTGCCCACGTATGGGTGCCCCATCCCATCCGATTCGTGGACCGCGTAGGCCAGGGCCCTCTTGGTGTCGTCGGCAAGGGGAAGATCGGGAGAGGTGCTCGCCCTTTGCACCGGCACCACGTCGCCCACCAGCTCTTCCCGGAGCTCCTGGATATTCAGATCCAGTCGATCGAAGATCTCCTCCAACGCCTCGTCCGCCTCCCGGAGCAGACCGAGGAGGAGATGCTCCGACGCGATCACCCGGCTCTGCGCCCGGCTCGCTTCGTAGCGGGCAAAGAATAAACTCCGACGAGCGTGCTCGTTGAACTTCTCAAACATTTCCAATTACTTCCCCACCGGCACCAGATAAAAAACCCGGTCGCACCGGCCGGCAATCTCTTCGTTGTGCGTCACTATAATCGAAGTCAAACCCTCCATCAAATGAAGCTGCCGTACGAGCGAGAAGAGCCGCTCGGAGTTGTCACGATCCAGGTTTCCCGTGGGTTCGTCGGCGAGGAGCAGCGGCGGTGACATGGCCAGGGCCCGCGCGATCGCCACCCGCTGCTGCTCTCCTCCCGACAGCTGGTTCGGAAAGTGATCGCCGCGCTCGGCCAGTCCGACCTCGTCGAGCAGGAGGTCAGCCCTCTCCCGGGCCGCGCGGCTGGATCTCCCCGCGATCCGCAGGGGCAGCGCCACATTCTCCCGGGCGTCCAGCTCGTCGAGCAGGTAGTGATACTGGAAAACGAACCCCATGAAACGATTTCTCAGGGCCGCCCGTCTCTCGGCATCGGCCCCGGTCACGTCTCGACCCTCGAGCTCGATGGTCCCATCATCGGGCCGATCCAACAGGCCGATCAGGTGCAGAAGCGTGCTCTTGCCCACCCCCGAGGGACCGACCACGGCGAGCAGCTCTCCCCTCACGACCTCCAGGTCAAGATGCCGGAGGACCTCGACCCTGCTGCCGCCCGAGCCATAGCCCTTGGCAATTCCCGAAAGCCGGACCATGAGCCCGTTCTCACTCATAGCGCAGCCCTTCCGCGGGGTCCCGGAGGCTCACCGAGCGGGACGGGAACCAAGCCGCCAGCAGCGAAAGCAGGAGCGCAAAACCGACGACCCCGGCGACCATGGCGGGATCCACCTTGAACGGCACGGATGAAACGATGAAAACGCCGCGGGGCAACGGCAGCGCGTGGGTGCGATTCAGGATCAGGGCGAGCACGGTGCCGGCGATTGCCCCGGTCACCGCGCCAGCGGCGCCGATTCCGAGCCCAAGGAACAGGAACAGCCGCCGCAGCGCCGAGGGGCCGACACCGATCCCGGAGAGGACCGCCATGTCGGTACGCTTCTCCGCGGCTACCATGGCAACGTTGCACAGGAGGTTCAGGGCGGCGACCACCAGCATCAGGCCGACGGCGAGGAAGATCATGGCCCGCTCGAGCGAGAGAGCCAGGAGCAACGGACGGTGGAGCTCGCGCAGCCCCTCCACGTTGAGGCTCGAGCCCAGCGGACCCAAGGCGCGGTCGATCCGGGTGGCCAACCCCCACGGATCGGCGGGATCGCGAAGCTCGATCGCCCCAACCACCGGCCGTCCCCAGAGCAGCTTTTGCGCCTGCTTGAGCGGCAGGTCGAGCGCGCCGCCCTCGCGTCCGGGCACGGGGGGCCGGACGGCGGTGATCTTCAACCAGGTATGGACCGGAACCGGACCGAGCGGCGTCAACCTCCGCCGCGGCGAGATCACCTCGACCCGGTCGCCGGGACCGATGCCGAGTCGCGCCGCCAGCACCGAGTCCACCTCGGCGCCGCGAATGTCGGATCGACCCTCGACCCGTGTCGGGATGGCATCCGAGGCCGGCCCGACCAGGCATGTCGCGCGTACAACCTGAACGATCTCCACGTCGGCCAGCTTTGCTTGCAAGACCGACACCAACCGGTCGTGGTGGGGAATGCGGCGCCCGGACCGGGGAAGAATCAAGGCATGCGCGGTCCGCGAGATCAGCTCCCCCCGGATCGTCGACTGGAAGCCCTCCAGCAACGCCAGGGTCACAACCAGGGCGAGAACCCCGAGCGCGAGGCTCACGAACGAGATTGCCGTCACCGTCGCCACATGGGTCCGGCGGCGGAGACCCATCAGGTAGCGCCGTGCCAGGTACAGCTCGGCGCCCATCCGGTCACTCCCCGGTTCGCGGACGGAGCAGCGGGAACAGGATCACGTCACGGATCGAGGCGCGGTTCGTCATCAGCATCACCAGGCGATCGATGCCGATACCCTCACCGCCGGTCGGCGGCATGCCGTACTCGAGAGAGAGCAGGAAATCCTCGTCCACGACGCCCCCGGTCAGCTTCGCCTGCTCCTCGAACCGGTGTCGCTGCTCCACCGGATCGTTGAGCTCGGTGTAGGCGTTGGCCAGCTCCATGCCGCCCATGAAAAGCTCGAATCTCTCGACCACCTCCGGATCGTCCTCCCGGGACTTGGCCAACGGTGAGATGTCGCGGGGAAAGTCGATAATGAAGGTCGGGTTCATCAGGCGTTGCTCCGCCGTCACCTCAAAGAGCTCGGCGAGCAGCTTGCCGTCTGATCGTTCCTCGATCCGCTCGACGCCGAACCTCCCGGCGGCCGCTTCCATGCGCGCCCGATCCGCGAGATCCTCGGGCTCGAGGTCGGAGTGGGAGAGCACCGCCTCGCGCAAGCTCAACCTTCGCCACGGACGGGTCAGGTCGACCGTTGCGTCCCCCCACGGGAGCTCCAGTGTACCCACCACCGTTTCGGCGAGATGGGTGATCAGCTCCTCGGTGAAATCCATCAGCAGCTCGTAGTCGGCGTAAGCCCAGTAGAACTCGAGCATGGTGAACTCGGGGTTGTGGCGCGTGGAGATGCCCTCGTTGCGGAAGTTCCGGTTGAGCTCGAAGACCTTTTCGAAGCCGCCGACGATGAGCCGCTTCAGGTACAGCTCCGGGGCGATCCTGAGGTAGAGATCCAGATCGAGGGTGTTGTGATGCGTGACGAACGGCCTCGCCGACGCCCCTCCGGGGATCGGCTGCATCATCGGCGTTTCGACCTCCAAGAAGCCCCGCGTCTCGAGGAATCGGCGGATGCCGGAGACGACCCGGCTCCGGGTGGCAAACTCCGTCCTCGAGGACGGGTTTGCCAACAGGTCCAGGTACCGCTGGCGCGCGCGCGCCTCGCGATCGCTCAGGCCGTGGTACTTCTCGGGGAGCGGTCGCAACCCCTTCGACAGGAGTTGCAGGTGCTCTACGGCGAGTGTCAGCTCTCCCGTTCTGGTTCTGAACGGCGTGCCCTCGACCCCGATGAAATCTCCGAGATCCAGCAGCTTAAAAACGTGCCACGCGGTATCGTCGAGCCGATCGCGCCGGAGGTGCGCCTGGAGCTTGACGGCGCCGTCGGTGACGTCGACGAAGGCGGCCTTTCCGTGACCGCGAATCGCTTGCACGCGGCCCGCGATGCGAACCCTCTCCGAGGCCTCGCCCAGCTCGTCTTCCGAAAGTCCCTCCAGCCGCGTCCGCACCTCGCTGATCGAGGCGGCAACGCGGAACCGCAGCGGGTAGGGATTGACGTTCAGCTCACGAAGAGCGCCCAACTTCCCGAGCCGGTTGGCGATCAGCTGTTCAATGGGTTGTTGCACGTCCTTCTCGGTCACACGAACCTCCACTGGGCGCGTGATTGTAACACGGGGGAAGTCCGGAAACCGGGGCAAAAACGGCCTCCGACAAGGCTTTCAGCGCACGTTCCGGCCCCTTCCGGATCCGGCGCCGGACCGCCTTGCCGCCTTCCTGAGCGCCTTGATCTCGGCCTCGGTCAGCTCCCGGAAGTCGCCCGGTCCCAGGTCTGGATCGCGGAGCGGTCCGATCGCCGAGCGACGAAGACGCTGTACGGGATGTCCAACGCGGAAGAAGAGCTCGCGAACCTCGTGGGTGCGTCCCTCGCTCACCTCGACGTGCCACCAGCTGTTCCCCGCCCGGGGGGTCACCCGTTCCCGGCGCACGGACCGCGGCTTGACGAGCTTGCCCTCGATCCTGGCGCCGCGGCGCAGCCGGGCGAGCTCCGCCTCCGAGAGATCCCCCTTGATCTTGACCTCGTAGGAGCGCACGATCCCGTACCGTGGGTGCGTGATGCGGGCCGCCAGCTCGCCGTCGTTGGTCAGAATCAGGAGACCCTCCGAATGGAAGTCCAGCCGGCCCACCGGGAACACGCGCTCCTTGATGTGAGCTTTCACGAGGTCGACCACCGTCCGCCGCTCCTCGGGATCGTCACAGGTGGTCATCACCCCCCGCGGCTTGTAGAGCAGCAGGTAACGGAGACGCGCCGCGCGCGGCAGCCGTTTCCCGCCGATCTTGATGTGGTCGGCCGCCGGATCCGCCTTCTCGCCGAGCTGAGCGACCCGTCCGTTGACGGTCACCGCCCCCTCCCGGATCAGATCCTCGGCCTTTCTTCGCGAGCAGAGACCGGCCTGCGCGATGATTTTCTGGAGACGTTCTTCAGACATGCGGCATTCCCTTCTCACGGGAGACTCCACCTCGCGGCGGGATCCGCAGCATACGCCTCCCCCTCGTCGTTTTCAACGGCCGGTTACGCGACGAGCATTCACAGATCTGCGGCCTGGAACCTGCCCACCGAGAGCCGGCCCGAAAGCACCTCAGACATCACGTGCAGCTTCTATTCGGGGGCCTTACCCCAGGTGGTGCCGGGCGCCTCGATGGTGTAGTAGACCTTGATCTCCTTGAGCTCCTCGAAGATCCGCGGCACGACCTGGACCTCCATGCCGATCCGAACGTCGCTGACGGGAATCGTCTCTCCGATCCAGGCGAGGAGCCGCCCCCCCTCCTCGAGATCAACGACCCCGATCGTGTACGGCGCGATATCCTCGAACCCGGTCGGCGCGGCGGCCACCGTGGAGTAGGTGTACAGGGTTCCCCGCCCGCTGATCTCCTCAAGCTCGAAGGCGTCGCCGAGGCACTGGGGACAGTCCGCCCGGGGCGGAAAGCTGAAGAGCCCGCACCCGGCGCACACGGAGCCGGTCAGGCGTCCGCTCTTCAGGCGAACCGCGAACTCGGACACCTTGGTGTACGAAACGAAGCTGACCTTGCCGAACCAGCCGAACATGTCCTACTCCCTCAGGAAGAGGTGCACGAACGTGTACTGTCCAATGCCCCCCACGTTGTGGGTCAAGCCGACGTCGGCGCCCGGCACCTGGCGGTCTCCGGCCTCGCCGCGGAGCTGGAGGGCGATCTCGTACGCCATGGACACGCCGGTGGCGCCGATCGGGTGCCCCTTGGCCTTGAGCCCACCGTCGACGTTGACCGCCACGTCACCGCCGATGTACGAGCGCCGTTCTTCAATAAAGGTCCCGCCCTCGCCCTTGGCGCAGAACCCCAGATCCTCGTAGGCCATGACCTCGGCAATGGTGAAGCAGTCGTGGACCTCGGTCACCTTGACGTCGCCCGGCCCGGCGCCGGCCAATTCGTACGCCTGCCGCGCGGCCTCGCGCGCCGACGGCAACCCCACGAGGTCCGGGCGGCGCAGGACCGACATGCTGCTCGAGGCGCAGCCCACGCCGTCGAGCCACACGACCCGGTCGCTGAGCTCGCGGGCCAGCCCCTCCTCGGCAAGGATGAGACAGGCGGCGCCGTCGGCGTTCGCGCAGCAGTCGTAGACGCAAAAAGGCGACGCCACGGGGTCGGAGGCGTACGCCTTCTCGAGCGTGATCTCCTTGCGAAAGAGAGCGTTCGGGTTCATCGCCCCGTAGTGGTGGTTCTTGATCGCGACCGAGAGGAGCTGCTCCCGAGTCGTCCCGAACTCGTGCATGTGGCGGTTGGCGAACATCGCGTAGTACGCGGGAAACGTCGTCCCAAACACCGACTCCCACTGCACCTCGCCGACACGCCCCATGAGGGCGAGGATCTCGGCGGTTTCCATCTCGGTCATCTTCTGGCAGCCGATGACGACCATCACGCGGTGGAGCCCCGACCGGATGGCCATCCATGCCGTGCGGCTCGCCGCGCTGCCCGACGCGCAGGCCACCTCGGTGAGCCACGTCGGCAACAGCTTGGCGAAGCTCGCGTCGTTGACCGCAAATGGGTTGTGGTTCTTGACCACGGCCATGTCGTCGAGGCTCAGCCCGGTCCGCTCGAGCGGCTTCTGCACCGCCAGCGCCGGCGCCTCCGGCATCAGGCTCGGCCCGGTCCGCAGCGCGGTCTTGGCGACGAAACGGATATCGATCTCCGGCCGCGGGCTGAGCTCCGTCGCCCGGTCCTGGTCACACACCAGCAGGCACGCCATGCCGTCCGAGGCGTGGGTCTGGGTGCCCGCCGTCACGCAGGTGTCGAGCTCCCGCATCGCCCGCAGGCCAGCCGCCGTGAGCCGACGCAC
>Ga0114934_10002595_pt1 | contig 11539 bp, 11 predicted proteins | sample 4SBtaG_2_FD_99695 | JGI IMG/M metagenome (GOLD analysis project Ga0114934, IMG submission 99695) | Deep subsurface microbial communities from Kolumbo volcano to uncover new lineages of life (NeLLi) - 4SBTROV10_white metaG | ecosystem: Environmental > Aquatic > Marine > Volcanic ...
ATGTGCATTCAGTGAGAATAACAGCCGAGGAGATAGAAAATGCAGGAGGATTTCCTAATTTCTTCGGAGTCCAGAGATTCGGAATAATGCGCCCGATTACTCACACAGTTGGCAAATACATACTCCTTGGAGATATGGAGAAAGCCGTGATGACATACGTTGCAAATCCCATTGAGGGAGAGGACAAAAGCTCATACAATGCAAGAAAGTTTTTGGAGGATAACATAGATTTTGCCGAAGCGCTCAAAATATACCCAGAGAAACTCATATTTGAAAGGCAGATGATAGAGCATCTCTCAAAAAAAGAAAAGGACTGGATTGGCGCATTAAAAAAACTTCCCAAGAATCTGTCTGTAATGTTTATTCATGCATATCAGTCATATCTGTTTAACAAAATTTTATCAATGAGACTGAAAAAAGGTATCCCGATAAATGAAGCAGTTGAAGGAGATATCGTAATAACATTTGAGAACGGGGATGTTCAGAGCAGAAAGGGGATAAAAGTAAAAAAAAGCAATATTGAAAAAATAAACAATCAGATCAGGAAGGGAAATTGTTTCCCATCAGGCATTATTGTGGGGTATGACGCAGAATTTGCAGATGGTGAAATGGGCGAAATCGAAAGAAAGGTGATGGAAGAAGAGGATATCGCTCCTGAGAAGTTTGTAGTGCATGACATGCCTTTTCTGTCTTCGGGCGGGATGAGAAGAATAATTCTTTCTCCTGTAAAAAGGATAAGATGGGAAATGGGCAGTTCCATACTGAAACTATCATTTTCCCTACCGAAGGGCTGCTATGCAACCTGTCTGCTGAGAGAATTTATGAAGGCAGACATAAAAAACTATTAATGCAAAATTTTGATTACTGGCAGTGATATGATGGGTGAAATGGGTAAAAGTATAGAGGAATTTCAGGATGCAATGAAAGCCCTGATGAGAAAAAACAGGAACAGCATGAACCATTTCCAGGATTTCATGAAATATGTTCTGGAGCCAGGCGTTCTGGACACAAAAACAAAAGAATTGATTGCACTCGGAACAGCAATAACTGCGAGATGCAAGTACTGCATAGCTTTGCATGTTAAGAAGTGCCTGGAGATAGGCGTGACAAGGGATGAAATATTGGAAGCGTCTACAGTTGCGATACTGATGGGCGGGGGACCTGCACTTACATATGTCTCTGAGGTCAAGAAAGCTCTCGACGAGTTTGAGTGAGGCAACAAAGATTTAAAAACAATCTCTGTTTTGGCAGTTATGGAAAAAATCCAGGTGGCAATGCTGCTGCTCAATTCCGTAGTTGTGATTCTGGCAGCATTTTCCTTTTATTACTTCAGCAGGTTGATGAAACTTGTAAAGGTAAGGAGGGGTGGAATACTTGCGACAAGTGGCATTTTCCTTCTCATGGGCTATGTATTTTTCATAATGCCCTGGATAGCGGTTGGTGAATCAATAGCCGTGATGGAAGAGTTTTCTTACGTTCTTATACTGGTGGCATTTACAATAATGCTCTATGGCGTTATCAGGATATATCTAGACTGGAAAGGTGCAATAAGATGATGGTAATAGAAACGCTTTCCCTTATAAATCTCATTCTCTCTGTCTTAATATTGGCAGTCATTTTTATGGTTTATTCTGTATATAAGAGAGTTTATCTACTGTGGTTCATTCTCTCGTTCTCCATAGTGCCATTTATATTTGCGTACAGTCTGGTATGGTCGCCCCGGGGTATATCTAAAATGGGCGTGGTTGTATATCCGATAAGCGTGATTGTAATAGAGATAAGCATGCTGATAGCTCAGAAAAACCTGATATCTTCAATAAAATCTGGTGAGGAGGAAGAGTACCAGCTACTATTAAGGGACGATGTCGCAATTTTAAGGGGTTATGAACAGCTTGCAAACTTTTTTATCAGCAGAATAGTTCCCCTCATCGGAACAAATAGTATAAAGGAACTGCTGGAGAGCAGAATCGAGAAATATCCTGTATTATCGGGCAGCTACATTGGGGTTGATGAACGTTTGAACACAGGAGCTCTTGAAGAAATTGTTGGGAAAATAGAGGTGGAGGAACTTTCCGTGGCATTCTATGAACTTATTTCAGGACTTTTAGAATTATATTCTGCTTTCGTGCCGTTAGAAAATACAGTTGACGAACTTAGAAATGGTACAGGAAGGGTAATGGAAAAAAATGTCCTCCTTTTTGATTGGGTTGTTCCCATAGTTCTTTTCAAGACAGTGCTTGAGCCAGTATTGCGAAAATGTAGACGGGAAGATATAATGGAAGTCGCCATACTTATAAACAGGAGTAAAAGCAGGGTTAAAATAGATAGAGAGGGGAAAATAGATATCAGCGAGCTTTACAGAGGGTATCCTGAAAAAGATAGGGTGGGCTTTATCATAGAAAAGTTCCTGTATGTGCTTAATAAAATGCGCTCTATAGTACAGCAAAGCATAGGGGAAGAAAATACAAACTCCATGATAACCGAAAATTTCAGGAAAATGCCTACCAATATAAAAGAAAGGTTGTATGGGGAGGGGCTTGTTGAAAAACTGCCAAATGGGATACTTGAGGAAGAAAAAGTCACCCTGATGAGTAGAGAAAAACTTATAGAAGAACTTGTGGAGAGAAGGAAAAAACTTGAGGATGCTTACAGGGAGCTTGCAGAGGCAGAACTCGGAAAAATGAAAGCCACTTTTCTTGATGTTGTTGCACATGAACTGAGAACGCCCCTTACATCAATAAAAACATATGTCGAACTTTTCAAGAAAGGAAAACTGGGGAGGCTGACAAAAACGCAAAAAGAAAAGTTGGATATAATGGAGAAAAATGTTGATAAACTCACAAATTTGATAAATGATATGCTTCAGATACCTTCAGTAGATATTAAAGAGCTTGAGTTGAGAAAGGAGAAGTTCCCTGCAAGGGATTTTATAGAAGAGGTTGTCGAAGACTGCAGCACACTTTTGCACGAAAAAAAGCAGTCAGTATCTATCAGTGTGCCGCCCGCGCTCGTCGTGCAGGGGGATAGAAATTTATTGGGCAAAGCTATTAAGAATATAATAGGTAATGCAATAAAGTATACCTCCGACGGCGGAAAGATAAAAATATATGCGAGAGCAGATGGAGATAAGGTGCATATAAAAGTAAAAGATAACGGAATTGGAATGTCTGATGACGAAATAGAGAGGATATTCGACCCGTTTTATACAGGTGACAAGAAAAGTGGTGGAATGGGGCTGGGCTTGCCGATAGTGAAGAATATAGTTGAAGGACATGGTGGCAGGGTTTGGGCCGAAAGCAAGGTAGGCAAAGGTTCTACCTTCCATTTGCTTCTGCCGGGAGGGAAAAATGACTGAAAAAATAATGTTTGTTGATGATGATCCTTCTATATTGGATGCTGCAAAAACTGCAATCGAATCTTATGGTTATAAGGTCATAACCGCAAAATCTGGCGAGGAATGCTTGGAAAAAATAGGGGATGCAAATCTGGTTTTTCTTGATATAAAGATGCCGGGTATGGACGGTATAGAGGTACTAAAAAAAATAAAGGAGAGAGACGAGTCACTTCCGGTTATAATGATAACTGCCTATGCGACAGTCGATACTGCTATAGAAGCAATGAAACTGGGGGCATTTGATTATATAAGGAAGCCATTTGCAATTGAAGAGCTTGAGGGAAGCATACTTGCAGCACTTGAAGAAATAAAGTTCGGTAAACTTAAAAGATTGAATTTTGAAGGGGAGAATAACTTAAAAAGATTTAAGAAAATGGTGAAAGACAAAAAAGGAGTGTTCATAACAAAAAATCCGGATAAATTAGAGAGTATGAGCAATGTAAAAATTGTAAGTTTAGTCAAGGGTTGGGAAGCAAGAGATATAGAGGATATAAAAGAGGAGATATCAGAGAATATGGCAGAAAACATACCTGTCCTGATGATGGATATAGAATATCTAGTGGAAAAAAACCCCATTGAAGAAGTAAGGAATTTTTTGAAATGGCTTTATAAGGTATCACTGGCAAATAAAAGCATATTGATGTTTTACACAGATTTTAAGAATATGGACGAAGAAGATGCAGATGAAATAAGGGAACTCATAGCCGATATACGCCTCGGGCTTTTCTCGGAATCCATATCAAACTATCTCAGGAGGAAGGTGATCCAGCTCCTTTCAAATGGAGAGAAATATAGCTTCACAAAAATAGCACAGAAATTAAACATAAAAGACAACCCCAAATTGAGTTTCCATCTGAAGAAATTGAAAGATGATGGGGTCATAGACCAGGACGAGGATAAAAGATACTTTCTTTCAGACGCTGGGAAAGAGATTGCTGGCATCCTCGAAAGCATAAAGAAACTCAGGACAAAGACGTGATGCAGCTGGACTTACAGAAAACCCCTCTTGCCCAATTCTTCAGTTATTACTTCAACAGCTTTCTCGATGTCCTCTTCCTTCTTTGCTCCTGTGCACACTATTTTTCCTGAGCCAAAAAATAAAAACACAACATTTGGCTCGTCAAGACGGTATACCATGCCTGGAAATATTTCTGGCTCATATTCTATATTCTCAAGTCCGAAGGCAAAAGAAAGCTCCAGCAAGTTCAACTTCACATGCAAATCGACCGAAGCAACAATATTCTGAATGTTTGCCTCTGGCTTTATCACATCAAATCCAAGCTCCTTCAATTTAGGATATAGTTTTCCCATCGCTGTATTTATATCCTCTATATTTTTTGCCCCTGTGCATATCACTCTCCCACTCTTGAAAAGCAGAAATGCAACTTTCGGTTTATCTATGTGGTACACCAGCCCCGGAAACTGATTGGGATTATACTTTGTATTATCAAGCGATTTCATTATTTTATCTAAATCCAGCTCTTTTGCTATGACAGTTGATGCAACCATATTCTGTATTTTTATGTCAGCCATAATATCACTTCCACAAGTTAGGTATGCGTATATGCCCGATAAACTTTTTGCCTACTCTGCCTTTTTGAATTTGTATCCATACTGTATCGCGCCTCTGGTGCCGTCTTCCTCTATCCTCCTGAAGCATGCTTCCACTTTCATACCTATGTGTATGTCCTCGAAATCGCAGTCAACTATCTCCCCCATGAGATAACATCCTTCGTCCATCTTTATCAATGCAATGGCATATGGCTCCTCGCCCTCGAAATGAGGCGGCGGTGTGTATATTATCGTATATGTTTCCACTGTTCCCGTGCCCTTGAGCTTGTATTCCTCCATCTTTCCTATGGATTTCCTTCTGCACACAGGGCATATCGCTCTTGGGGGAAAATAAATCCTGCCGCAGGAGCCGCATTTTGTCCCTATTAAATTGTATCTTTGAGGTATTTCTCTCCAATATCTTGCTATGCCCATTTATATCGCCTCCAGAATATGAATAACAGCAGTTCCTCCTGACCCGCCGACATTGTGGGCCAATCCTATTTCCGCTTTTTCCACCTGCCTTTTGTCCGCTTTGCCCCTTAACTGCAGGAGAAGCTCATGTATCTGGGCTATTCCTGTTGCTCCAACAGGATGCCCTTTTGACTTTAAACCTCCTGATGTGTTTATCGGGATTTCTCCATCCAGTGCTGTGAGCCCCTCCTCTGCTGCTTTGCCGCCCTCTCCTTTTTTGAAGAATCCCAGATCCTCGATAGCCATTATTTCAGCAATCGTAAAGCAGTCATGCACTTCTGCAAAATCAATGTCGGATGGCTCTATTCCTGCCTGTTTGTATGCTTTCTTCGCTGCCTCAATTGTGGCAGGCAATGCATCAAACCTGCTTCTTCCTGCAAGAGAAATGCTGTCAGATGCCTGTGCAGATGCTTTTATCTTTATTATGTCATCGGTGTATTCTTTCGCCTTTTCCACAGATGTTATCACTGCCGATGCTGCCCCATCTGTTATAGGACTGCAGTCGAGAAGGTGAAGGGGGTCTGCAACCATTGTCGAGTTCAGTACGTCCTCGATAGTTATTTCCCTTCTATACTGAGCCTTCGGATTCATTGAACCGTTGTGATGGTTCTTGACAGCAACTGCTGCAAGCTGTTCGGGCGTTGTTCCGTATTTGTGCATATGGTATCTGGCAAGCAGAGCATAAAGTCCAGGGAAAGTTACACCAAAGAAAGCCTCCCATTCCCTGCTTGCTGCAGATGCAAGTATGTTTGTTGCTTCCTTTCCTGCAACATCTGTCATTTTTTCCGCACCGCCGACAATGACAGTATCGTACATTCCTGAAGCAACAGCCAGATATCCCGAATGGAGAGCAAGCCCTCCTGATGCGCATGCCGCTTCTACCCTTGTAGATGGGATATGGAGCTCGCTAAGCCCCGAAACTTCCGCAGCGAGAGCGCCGAGATGCTCCTGTCCCACAAATCTTCCAGCAGACATGCCGCCTATATACATGGCGTCTATGTCTGTGCCGTCTATCCCTGCATCCATTATTGCAGATATTCCTGCTTCAGCCACCAAATCGGCAAGCGACTTTTCCCAGAGCTCGCCGAATTTTGTCACTCCACTGCCTATTATGGCAACATCTCTCATTTAAACTCACCTCTGTATTTCATATACAAGGCATAATCAACATATACCTTGTCTTCAATCATTTTCCTTATATTGTTTCTTGGATAACCCTCTATTTTATCTGTCACGGTAATATCAAATGAATCCGAGCCAGCGCCCGAACCATAGGAAGTTACAAGTATTCTATCGCCTGGCTTTGCAACATCAAGCACTGCAGAAAGTCCTATAAGCGTCGAGCCAGAATAAGTATTGCCTATTATGGGACAAAGCAATCCTTCCTCCACCTGCTCCTTTGAAAATCCCAATCTTTTTGCAGCCCTCATAGGGAACTTGCCATTTGGCTGGTGAAAAACTGCATAATCATAATCAGACGGCTCTGTTCCCATCTTCTCCATCAGTTTCTTCGTGGCACTTATCACCTGCTTGAAATATGCAGGCTCCCCTGTAAATCTCTCCCCGTGACCTGGATAGGGCTCACCCTCCCTCCTCCAGAAATCGGGGGTATCTGTTGTATATGAAACTGTCTCATTTATTTCCGCAATAACATTGCCCTTTCCTATGATGTAAGCCGCTCCTCCGGCAGAGGCAGCATATTCCAGGGCATCGCCTGGTGCAGCCTGCGAAACATCTGCGCCTATTGCCATCCCGTATTTTATCATATCTGATTTCACAAGGCCCATGCAGGTCTGTATGGCTGCTGTTCCTGCCTTGCATGCAAATTCATAGTCTGCGGCCGTCATGTCTGGCGTGGCGCCTATTGCCTCGCCAACAATTGTTGCAGTGGGTTTCACTGCATAGGGATGTGACTCAGAGCCAACATACACAGCCCCTATCTCTTCGGGATTCACTCCTGAAAATTTTACTGCACGGCGTGCTGCTTCAACAGATATTGTTGCTGTGTCTTCATCAATTGATGGTACAGATTTTTCGTAAACGCCAAGTCCAGCAGATATGCTTTTTCCGTTTTTCCCCCACACCCTTGCTATTTCCTCTGCCTTTATTCTGTACCTCGGGACATAAGCCCCGTATCCAACAATTCCAACTTTATCCATGTGCTCGCCTCGCTCACCACATTGTCTTTTGATATTTAAACATGACGGGATAGTATGATTCCTAAAGTTTTTTGGCTATGGAGACACAAACTCATACAACCTTTCTATTTCCGGATTTATTTTTCCCCATCGTATTGTTGAAAATATGATATCCACCATTTCCGGCTTTTCTATAAGGGTTTTTTCATATCCTTTTCTTATATTGTCGTAATATTTTCTTGCAGTTGTCCAGTCCTTGGCTGCGAAAATAACCACCCAGTCATACGTGCCGTTTATGTAATAAGCATCTATCAGGCGAACGGCAAGCTTTCCTGGGACATCCTGTTTATGCCGCTCTATCTGCTCTTTCACCTGTTCTCTTGTCAGGGGTTTCATCTTCATGAATATCATAAAAAGTTTCCAACCTATCTTCTCTTCATCCACCACGGCAGTGTATCCCCATACTGTCTTATTTTCCTCCATTTTCTTTATTTCTCTCCAGACACGCTGGCGGTAGGTATTGCATTTCTCAGCTATTTTTTGAATTCCCTGTCTGGCATCTATTAACAGTTCATCAAGTATTTTGTTGCTTTTAAATAGAGTTGTGTTACGTTTATTCATTTTTTCACCTTATTTTAATACATTTGTTACAATAATATGGAACAAAACTATTTATACGTTACCAAATATATTCGAGCACGATAAAAATGTGTAAAGAATATGTTGGAGAATTCGGGAGAGTGGAAGTGGACATAGAGGAATATGATGCCAAAACGCAGGAAAAATTCTTCAAAATGCTGAAAGATTTAGGCATAAATTTTTTCTATGAAAATTACTGAACTACTTTCTCCCAAAAAAATAGCGATAATAGGTGCATCATCAGATAAGAGAAGGGCTGGCAATATCATTCTAAAGAATTTGAAGGACTGCTATGATGTTTATCCTGTAAATCCAAATAGAGTAGAAGTAGAAGGCTTGAAATGTTATAAAAGCATAAATGAAATAGAAGATGAAATCGACTGGGCAATAATCTCGCTTCCTGCAGAAAAAAGCATGCACGCTCTAAAAAGCTGTATAACCAAAGGCGTAAAACTGGCAATAATAATAGCAGGAGGATTCAGCGAGGCAGGCAGAGAAGAACAGGAGGAAGAATTAAAGAAAATCGCGAGCAATAAATGTAGGATTATGGGACCAAACACAGTGGGGATGCTGCTGCCTCACAGGAAATTGAATACTGTATTTATTCCTGACATCAAATTTCTGGACGGGAACATTGCATTTCTGGCTCAGAGCGGCTCTATTGGAGTTATTTTGATGGAAGAAATGGCGAAGGATGGATTGGGGATTTCGCTGTTTGCAGGGCTTGGAAACAGAATAGACGTGGACGAAAACGAATTTCTTGATTTTCTTGAAAAAGATGAAAGTACTGAAGTCATATCTCTCTATCTGGAATCCTTCTCAGATGCCCGTGAATTTTTCAGAAAATGCAGAAAGATATCTGCAAAAAAACCGGTTATACTGTTGAAGTCAGGGAATAACAAAAGATCCAGCAGAGCGATTATGTCCCATACAGGTAAAATTTCCAACATTTCCCCAAGACTGATAAAAGACATTATGGCCCAAAACGGGGTCGTGGAAGCCCATGACCTGGAGGAAATAGTGGATTTTTCAAAAGTTTTTTCCAAATACAAAAACTCATGTGGGGGGAGAATTGCCGTGATAACGTCAGCCGGCGGTCTTGGGGTCATCGCAACAGACTACATATCCCACTATGCTGAATTAAGCATGGCAAAATTTGATAATGCAACTATAGACAAACTATCAAGAGTTCTTCCCCCTTTTGCCTCCTTCGGTAATCCCATAGATTTAACAGCTGATGTTACAAATGAAATGTATGGAAATGCAATCGAAATAGCCGGGAATTGCAGCAACGTGGACATGATACTCTGCCTCCTACAATTTCACCCGCCAAAATTAGATGAAAATCTTGTCGCGATAATTAAGGAGGTATCTAACAGAATAGATAAACCAATATTTTATTGCATCACAGGCATGGAAGAAGAAAAACTGGCAGATGCGAGGAATATTCTGGTCTACCCAACAATAAGGAGGGCAATGAATGCAATGAACGCTCTCGCTTTCCGAAGCAGATGGCTCAAGAAAAGCGGCTACAAACAGGCTGTTAGAAAAATTTCCAGCAATTGCAATCTGGCCGATTTGCTTCAAAAACATGGCATTAAAATTCCCGACCATTGCATTATAGAAGACGAGAATAAGATAGAAAATATAAAACTCAATTTTCCAGTGGCATGTAAAATACATTCCAGCAAAATATATCACAAAACAGATGTCGGAGGAGTGTACCTCAACATAGGAAACAGGGAAGAGCTGCGAAACGCCTTCTTAAAATTGAAAGAAAAGTTCAACGAAAAAGTTGAAGTTCAGAGTATGGTAAATGGATTTGAATTTATTGTTGGAACGACATATCATGAAGAACTCGGAGATATAATAATGTGCGGCGCAGGCGGGGTGATGGCGGAGGTTTACATGGACACTTCTTTCAGAATGCTTCCTTTAAGTCGGGAAGATGCAGAGGAGATGGTACGCGAGCTCAAGATATCGCCAGTATTCGACGGATACAGAAAAATAGAAGTGGATAAAGATAAATTAATCAGGGCAATTATGGCGGTGTCTGAAATAACATACAGATACGGCATAAATTTTGAAATAAACCCCCTTGTTGTTAACAAGCAAGATGCATTTGCTGTTGATATCAAGTTGCCGTCTGAGCATAAAAAGGAAGTTGTAGTTGCCCATCCACATGGCTAATCTTTTTAATACCTGAAGCGATGTGATTATATGTACATCGAGGAGCTGAGAAAAAAAATATCCCAAAAAATTTGTTACCAATCTTGAAAGGGTTTTCGAGAACATCCATGGTGGGGATAGAATTTTTATAGGTACAGGATGCGGTAAGCCATCTTATCTTGTTAAAGAACTCGTATCTTATACTAAAAGAAACCCAAAAGCGTTTACAGATGCTGAGGTATTGCACATATGGACTCTTGGCGTTGCACCATATGTGAGTCAGGAATTTGAAATGAATTTTCGCCACAATGCTTTCTTCATAGGAGACAACACAAGAGGGGCGGTAAATGAGGGAATGGCTGATTACACCCCCATATTTCTTTCAGAGGTGCCCCAGCTTTTTCATAGAAAAGTGGTGCCCATTGACGTTGCACTTGTCCAGCTTTCCTATCCTGATAGCCACGGTTACATGAGCTACGGGATAAGTGTAGATATTGTAAAGTCAGCGGTAGAAAATGCAGATATTGTCATAGCCCAGATAAACAAAAACATGCCCCGTGTCCTGGGAGACAGCTTCATAAACATAGAGGATGTTGATTTTGTTATTGTGCATGACGAGAAACTTCTTGAGTACAAAACAGGCACTGCAGACGAACAGGCAAAGGCAATAGGAAAAAATATTGCCCGCCTTGTTGAGGACGGCTCTACCATCCAGGTTGGATACGGAGACATACCAGACGCTGTAATCGCCAGTTTGAGAAACAAGAAAAATCTGGGGGTTCATACAGAACTTCTTACAGATGGCATTGTAAAGTTAATAAAAGAAGGCGTTATCACGAATTCTGAAAAAACAATACACAGGGGAAAAACAGTTGCATCATTCTGCATGGGGTCAGAAGAGACATACAGATTTATCGATAACAACCCCGAGTTTGAGTTTCATCCTATAGAGTATACAAACAATCCGATGGTGATTGCAAAAAATAACAAAATGACTGCGATAAATACAGCTCTTGAAATAGATCTGACGGGGCAGGTGACAGCAGAATCCCTTGGCCATGAATTTTACAGTGGCATAGGCGGGCAGGCGGATTTTATGAGGGGTGCGGCAATGTCTAAAGGCGGGAAAAGCATAATAGCCCTGCCTTCAACTGCAAAAAATGGGGAGGTGTCA
>Ga0114934_10002596_pt1 | contig 11539 bp, 9 predicted proteins | sample 4SBtaG_2_FD_99695 | JGI IMG/M metagenome (GOLD analysis project Ga0114934, IMG submission 99695) | Deep subsurface microbial communities from Kolumbo volcano to uncover new lineages of life (NeLLi) - 4SBTROV10_white metaG | ecosystem: Environmental > Aquatic > Marine > Volcanic ...
GCCACGTAGAGATCGCCCGTTGGCCCGATCGCCACGTCGTAGGCCTCGTCACCCGCTCCGCCACCGAGATAACTCGAGTACTCCAACACCGGGTCTATGATCAGCTCGCGATCGTGATCCCAGGCCGCCAACTTGAAGCCCACGCCGCCGTCACCGTTGAGTACAAAGGCGCTGTCAACGAGCTGCCTGCTACCGACCTCGTCGTGTTGCCAGGCTATCGGCCGCCGCAGCAACAGCCGGCCGCCCTCGAATTCGACCCAGAGGTCGCCGCTCTCGGACAACAATAAGCCCGGTTGATCGCCAGCGAGGCCGCTGAGCCTGAAAGACAACTGCCCCGGGTCAACGCCCGGAGCAAGTATGAAGTCGTATTCGAGCCTGCCCTCGTTTGCGTAGTAGAGCATGTCGACGCCGGGGCGAAGATCGTGATAACGAACCCGCTCGTAGCGCTGCACCAAGCCGATCCAGCGATCAGGGTCGTCCCCCTTGAACCAAGCCGCAGTGCCCTGCAGCGGGAGTTCACCGCTAGGCTTGACCTGTAGCGCACCGTCCAGAGTGAGCATGACGGCCTGCCCGCTTATGCCATCGCCGTTGGCAAGCACCAGCAGTGCTCCGCCCTGGTCGAGGAACAAGCCGTGGTCGCGGCCGCGCGACAGGAAACCATCGCGGCCCGGCACCTGTCCGCTATTGACCTCAAAAGCCATGGCAAGTACCGATGCGCGTGATTCGCCAGGAGAACTATCAGAAGAGACTCGCCCCGAAGAAGCAGGAGCGGCCACTGGCCAGAGAGCGGTCGCGGCCGTGAAAACCAGCACCGAAAAAATGAACGGCAGCCCTACCGCTGTTCTCTCGCCCTGGTCGTGCTTGATTCGTATCAACATTGCGCCTGCCCCGGCAGGAATGACCCCTGTTCCGACCAGCGGAGAGGTACTCGTAAGTGTGATAATGCAACGCCTGTGCCAGCTCGGCAGCAGCTTAAGCTGTTGATAAAAGTGGTATAGCCAGTGAAAAAGCAGCTTCCGACAGGGTGATACGCCCTACTCTGGGGCAAGCCACGCCCCCCCCTGCTGCGACGTGGGCTTAGAGAACCCTATGCGGTACGCGGTCTGCGGTATGCGGCTAGAGCGAGCCTTTACCCAGCTGCCCCGCCACCGTGCGGTCCTCGAGGTGGTGTTGCACGAGCATGGCCCGTTGCGGGTAGTCGGGGTGGCGATCGAGGAAGGCGTGGGCGCGGGCACCGGCCGACTCCTCGAGCAGCTGCATCACGCGGGCGAAGGCGCTACCCTGGTAGCCGGCAGCCTCGGCCAGGTCTACGCCCAACAGATCGGCACGACGTTCGGCCTCGCGGTTAAAGGCGAGGCCTGCCTCGCCGCCCATCCGCCGCCGCGCCGTACTCCGCCGTGTAGCATCCCTTCGTGTCATTGCCCTGCTGTGTGCCAGGCCGGGAAAGTGACCGGGCACCGGTCGGTGGCCCAGCAACAGGTGCGCGAGTTCGTGGCCGAGCACTACCGCCAGTTGATCTTCGTCTTCAAGCAGGTCGAGAAGTGACGACGACACCACCACGCCCCGCTGCGACGGCCCCGCGTTAGGCGAAGCGTACTCGACCATGAAAAAGTTCACGTCACGTGGCCAGGCTTCGGCCTCCACGTACACGCTACGGCTACCCCCCCCACGCTCAACCATGAAGGTAGCGCGATCGAGGCTGGAGATGTCAAAGCCCGGCAGCTCGGTGAGCCGGCGGCCGTTTATGCCCACCAGGAGATCGCCAGTGACCAGCACACCCGCCACGGGGCCATCAGGGTCGACCCAGGCCACCACCAGGCCGGGCGTCGTGGACTCTACCCCGAGTGCCTCGCGACTGGCCGGGGTCGCAGGAACAAAGAAAAACCCCCAGCCCTTACCCGGCAACGATTCGGTCAGCGATTCGTCGTCGTGAGAAGGTAGCACCAGGGCCAGGCGGCGCGACACCCTCTGCAACGGGATCGCTCTGCCAACGAGCTGCATGATGTGACTCGCCCCGTCAGTCGTCGGCGACAATGAAACCGACGCTGCCTGCTCGAGGGCGGCCTGTTCAAGCGCCGCAAGCTCGCGGGACCTCAGCCAGTAGGAAGGGCAGGTGGGCATGTTTCGGCCGCAAGCCACCCGCCGCGCGAGCCCGGTCCTCGGGCCCAGGGTGTAGAGAACCCCCGGCGAGATGTAGGCCAGGTGCAGATCCTCACCGTCAACAGAAACAGCCAGGGGAAGGCCGCGTTCGGCCAGCAGCCTGGACATCCGCGGCCAGCGCTCGATCGCAGCCTGCAGCAACTGCGAGCCGTGGCTGCTCAGGGCCACCGGGCTTCCGCCGCTGCGGGGAAAGTCCGAAGCGGTTACCAGGTAGTACCGCGCGGCCTGCGAGTCGGTGGTCGCGGCGCCTGAAACACGGCCGGATAACAGGCTACCGGCCGGCAGGGGGCCCCCGGTGGTGCAGCCACTCGCCGCCATCGCCCACGCGAGCAACAACGCCACGCCGACGGCCTGCTGCCGTCCGCACGGCTGTTTTCCAAGCGTGCGCCCACCCATCCCCCACACCACCAGCCCATTGTTTACCCATCCTGACGACACCACAAGACAAAGCTGTGCCCCCTGTGCTAGAAAGGGGCATGCCACGACGCTTAATAGCTGCCGCCGTCACCGCCACCGCCCTGTTACTGGCCACCACCGCGCCCCCTTCGCTGGCCAGCCTCGCCGATCTCTACAAGTTTCTCGAAAGGGCCGAACGCATGGCCGTGCCCACCCACATCCTGCGCGCCGAGCTCGACATAATAACCGGCGACGGCGACCCGGTGGAGGCCGTGCTGTTCGTGAGCCCGGGCGACGAGCCGCGCATGGTCATCGACATCCCGGCGGCAGACTGGAGAGCGCTGCTACCGTTTGCCTGGGGCAAAGGCTTGGTGGCCCGAGGCGAACGGCGACCGGTGTCAATGTCGGTGGACGAAGTGATCCCGGGTACCGATCTCAGGCCGATGGAATTTTTCGCGTTCTGGAAAACCGACTACAGCACCACTTTTGTTTCGGATGAGAGCACTAACGAAAAAACCGTGTCGCTCTACCCGCCCGAGACCGTGCCCTACGAACTGTTTGTCATCGGCTTTGACAAGGCGCGCATGGTGCCGCTGACGTCGAAGTACTACACCGGCACTATGAGCAACCTGTCCAGGCTCCGCCTGGACAGCAAGCACATAATGGTGGGCTCGCGGCAGCGCCCCACCCGAATCGAGATCCGCGACTACGGCGAGAACCGAACCACCACGGTGGAGCTGGCCTGGAGCGTGCTCGCCGAGCTACCCGACGGCATAACCACCGACGCGGGTTTTCACCTGGCGGTACTCTCACTGGACGGCAGCTGACTCCGGTCACCCGTCAGCGCTCGCAGGATAGCCGCCGCCGCCGTGGCCGCACCAAAGCCATTGTCGATGTTGACCACCGTGACACCCGCCGAGCAGGAGTTGAGCATGCCGAGCAAGGCGGCGAGCCCGCCAAAACTGGCGCCGTAGCCCACGCTGGTGGGAACCGCTATCAGCGGCAGGTCGATGAGCCCGCCTACCACGCTGGGCAACGCGCCTTCCATGCCGGCTACCACCAGGGCCACCGTGGCGCTGCCCACGCGCTCGCGGCTTTCGAGCAGGCGATGCAGACCAGCTACGCCCACGTCGGCAAAGCGCAGTACTTCGGCTCCGAGGAATTCCAGCGTCTGCGCCGCTTCTTCGGCCACCGCCATGTCGCTGGTGCCAGCGCTGAGCACGGCCACGCTGCCGGGCAGCCGCGGCTGCTCTACGCCCTCGGCCATGCAACGGCCCAGCCGTGAGGTAGCGTCATACTGAAAACCGGGTAAGACCGTCGCCAGCTCAGCCGCCTTGCCCTGGTCAAGACGGGTGACCAGCAGGTGCTGTCCAGCCTCGAGCAGGGAGCGCCCGATCTCCTTGATCTGCGCCGCGGTCTTGCCCTCGCCGTACACCGTTTCAGACACGCCGTTGCGCATGGGTCGGTGCAGGTCCACGCGCGCAAAGCCGAGGTCATCGAAGGGGAGCGCGCGTAGCTCCTGCATGGCCTGCTCGGCGCTCTTGTTGCCGGCGGCCACCTCTTCGAGCAGGGCCTTCGTGCGGGTTGGGGTCACGGCCTGGCCCCGCGGCTGCTGATAAAATGCTGGTAGCCACCTTCGAGGGCCTGCCCCCGGGTGTCGACCACGCTCCCGGCTTCCAGAGATGAGTCCATGCTTCCCACGTGTCTTATCGCTACCCCGTGGCGCCTGCCAAGCGAAGCAATGCTATTGCGCGAGCGCCGGTCTGCCCGCGCTGTGAACAGCAGGAGATAGTCTTCACCGCCGCCCAGTGCGTAATCGAGCGCCTCGTTGACCAGCCCACCCCGCCCGCGCGCGGCCGCCAGCAAGGCCCGCGACAAGGGCAGGCGGTCGGTGTCGAGCAGCGCGCCGAGGCCCGATGCCGCGGCGACGCGTGAAAGATCGAGCACCAGTCCGTCGGACAGGTCTATGGCCGCGCCCACCCCGACATTGCGCGACAATGCGCGTCCCAGTTGCAGATGGCAGGGAGGCCGTCGCCAGGCCTGCACGAGCTTGCCGCTCCTGCCTCCCGCCGCCAGAAGTTCGAGCCCCGCCGCCGCGTCACCGGGATTGCCCACCAGGTGTATGTCGTCGCCGTCGCGGGCCGCCGCGCGGGTGAGCGAACGGCGGGCCTCGCCAACGGCTGTCACCGTCAGGGCCAGGCGAGGAGCAGCGGCCACGTTGCCGCCCACCAGGGCAACGTCGTTCTCTCGGCAGGCGGCGACAAAGCCGCGCAGCAATGCGCGCCCACGTCTCATCGACATAGACGCGGGGGCCTCCAGCGAAAGCAGTGCCCACCTCGCGCGGGCACCCATGGCCGCCAGGTCGGAGAACGCCACCAGGAAAGCCTTGCGCCCGAGCGCCTCGGCCGACAACCAGTCCGGCTCAAAGTGGGTACCCTGCACCTGGGCATCGCTGCTGAGGACGGCGGGAGAGCCGAGATCGACCACCGCCGCGTCGTCGCCTATGCCGACGTGCAGACCGCGCGGCCCCTTGCCGCCGGAACCCCGACCAGCGTGGGCGCGCGCGACTATGCTCGCCACGGCGTCTATGAAAGCAGACTCCCCTGCGGCTGCGAGATCGCGCACCGGTTCAGTCGTAGAGTTCGCGGACCTTGTCGGCAAAACCTGACACCAACGAGTCGCCCTTCTTCTTCTGCAACTCGTCAAAACTCCGAAGTAGTTCTTTCTGCTTGCGGGTCACGCCGGTGGGGGTTTCAACCTGCAGGCGCACGATCTGGTCGCCGCGCGAGCCTCGTCGCCTCAGGTCGGGAGCGCCTCGATTCTTGAGCCTGAACAGTGTGCCCGACTGGCTGCCGGAAGGGATGCTCATCTTAACCACACCATCGACGGTGGGCACGTCAAGCTTGGCGCCGAGCGCCGCGTCGATCATCGACACCGGCAGATCACAGATGATGGCTGCCCCGTCGCGCTCAAACAGCGGGTGTTGCCTGACCACGAGCACAACGTAGAGGTCGCCCGTGGGTCCGCCCGAGGGCCCCGCCTCGCCTTCGCCCCGGAGCTTGAGGCGCGAGCCGTCCGACACGCCGGCGGGTACCTTCACCGAGATGGTGCGCTCGGCTACGCTGGTGCCACGCCCGCGACAGGCCGGGCAGGGAGCGCGCACGATACGCCCCTCTCCGTTGCACTGGCCGCAGGCCTTGGAAATCTGGAACAGGCCCTGGCGGTAGTTAACCTGGCCAGCGCCGTGGCAGGCCGGGCAGGTTTCGGGCTCGGTGCCGGCCTTGGCCCCGCTCCCCGAGCAGTCCTCGCAACTCACGGTGCGGGGTATGGTTATTTCTTTTTCGCATCCCTTCACCGCCTCTTCAAAAGCGATGCCCATGTCGTACCTGAGGTCGTCGCCGCGCACGACACGGCCGCGACGACGACCGCCACCACCAAAAAAGTCGCCGAAGAGATCGCCCAGCGCGTCCTCGAAAACGTCGGACGAAAAACCAGCGGCGAAACCGCCCCCTCCCATGCCCGCGCCGTCGAAAGCGGCGTGGCCGAAGTTATCGTACTGCGACCGTTTTTCAGAGTCGGAGAGAATCTCGTAAGCCTGGCTGGCTTCCTTGAACTTTTCGGTCGCCAAATCCTTGTCGTCGCTGTTGCGATCGGGATGGTACTTGAGCGCCAGGTCGCGGTAGGCCTTCTTTATGACGCCCTCATCGGCCCCGCGCTCCACCCCCAGGATTTCGTAGTAATCACGCTTGGCCACTTGTTGTTTATCTCGCCCCCGTCAAGCTCCACGCCCGCCGCCGGTTACCTGCCGTTAGACGGCAAAAAGCCTCCACCTGCAACAGCGGGTGGAGGCAATCGCCGGAACGCCCGCAGTACAGACGGCCGGCCTCGGCTTCAAATCGGCCAGGGTCAGGTCGAAGGCTTAACCTCCTCAAAATCTGCATCGACAACATCGTCATCGCCGCTGTCACTACTGTCGCCGCCATCGCCACCGCCTGGCTCCCCGCCCGCGCCCTCGGCCTGGGCGGCCTCGGCTTCCTCGCGGGCCTTGGCGTACATGGCCTCGGCCAGCTTGTGCGACGACTTCTCCAGCTCCTGCGACGCTGCCTTGATCACGTCCACGTCTTCGGATTCCAGCGCCGGCCTGGCCGTTTCGATGGCCGCCTTGATGGATTCCCTGTCAGCGTCTTCGAGACCTTCGCCGGCCTCCTCGAGACTCTTGTCGGTGCGATAGATCATCGAGTCGAGTTCGTTACGCGCATCGACCAGGGCCCGGCGGCTCTCGTCCTCGGCTGCGTGTTCCTCGGCGTCCTTGACCATTCTCTCGATCTCCTCGGGGGTCAGGCCACTGTCAGAAACAATGCGGATGGACTGCTCCTTGCCGGTGCCCTTGTCCTTGGCCGACACGTGCATGATACCGTCCGCATCGAGATCAAAGGTAACTTCCACCTGCGGCATTCCGCGCGGCGCGGCTGCTATGCCGGTGAGGTCGAACTGGCCCAGCACCTTGTTGTGCTCGGCTATCTCGCGCTCGCCCTGGAACACCTTGATCGAAACCGCGGGCTGGTTGTCCTCGGCGGTGGAAAACACCTGGGCCTTGTTGGTCGGGATGGTGGTGTTCTTGTCGATGAGCTTGGTGAACACGCCACCCAGCGTCTCGATGCCGAGCGACAGCGGGGTGACGTCGAGCAGCAGCACGTCCTTGACGTCGCCGGCCAGCACGCCGCCCTGTATGGCTGCCCCGAGGGCTACGACCTCGTCGGGGTTGACGCCCTTGTGCGGCTCCTTGGCGAAGATACGCTGCACGTGATCCTGCACCGCCGGCATGCGCGTCATGCCACCGACCAGCACCACGTCGTCGATCTCGCCGGCCGAGAGGCCCGCGTCCTTGAGTGCAGTGCGGCAGGGAACGTCGAGCCTGTCGAGCAGGCTCGCGCAGAGCGCCTCGAGCTTGGAACGGGTGAGCTTGAGGTTCAGGTGCTTGGGGCCCGCCTGGTCGGCGGTGATGAACGGAAGGTTGATATCGGTCTCGGCCGAGGTCGACAGCTCGCACTTGGCCTTCTCGGCGGCTTCCTTGAGCCGCTGCAACGCCATCTTGTCCTTGGAGAGATCCACGCCCTGGTCCTTCCTGAACTCCTGCACGAGGTAGTCCATGACGACCTGGTCAAAGTCTTCACCACCCAGCAGGGTGTCACCGTTGGTGGACTTGACCTCGAACACCGAGCCGCCCAGTTCAAGTATGGAGATGTCGAAGGTGCCACCACCGAGATCAAACACGGCGATCTTGCGGTCACCCTGGTCACCCTTGTCCAGGCCGTAGGCAAGAGCAGCGGCGGTGGGCTCGTTGATGATGCGCTGCACGTTGAGGCCGGCGACGGCCCCGGCGTCCTTGGTGGCCTGGCGCTGCGAATCGTTGAAGTAAGCTGGCACTGTTATGACCGCGTCGGTGACGGTCTCGCCCAGGTAGTCTTCGGCCGTGCTCTTCATCTTGGCCAGTATCATCGAAGAGACTTCGGCGGGACTGGTCTTATCGCCACCCAGGTTCACCCAGGCGTCGCCGTTGTCGTGGCCCACCACCTCGTAGGGAAGCAACTTGGCCGATGACTGGACCTCCTTGTCCTTGAATCGACGGCCGATGAGCCTCTTGATGGCGTAGATGGTATTGTCGGGGTTGGTGACGGCCTGGCGCCTGGCGATCTGCCCGACCAGCCTCTCGCCGTTGTCGTTTACGGCCACCACCGATGGCGTTGTGCGACCACCCTCGCTGTTGGCAATCACGCTGGGGCTTCCGCCCTCCAGCACGGCCACGCAAGAGTTCGTCGTTCCAAGGTCTATTCCGATTATTTTTCCCATCAGCCCTGTTTTTCCTTGTAGTTTTTTAAGCTGGCAGCCGCGATGGCCGTCGTGCTCTGTAGTATGAAATAATCACCAAGCCCGGCGGCGCAAGGCCACGGGGCAGGTGTTTTTCAGCTTTTGTCCTCTTTTTTACCCTTTTCGGGCTCGCTGCTGCTGTCGGCTGCCGGGACGCGGGCCACAACTACGCGGGCGGGCCTGAGCAGCCGGTCCTTGAAGCGATAACCGGCTCTCACGACCCGGTCGACACTGTCAGGTCGAGATTTTTGCTCGCTGTCGCCCGTGGCCTCAACTATCGAAATCGCTTCGTGCCGGGCCGGATCAAACGCTTCCCCGTCGGCCTCCATGCGCTCAACCCCGTGACGTTCGAGCACTGAGCCAAGGCCCTTGAGCACCAGGCTGACTCCCTGCACAAGGTTCTCAGCGCCAGCGCCGGCGTGCTCGACTGCCATTTCGAGCTGGTCGACCACCTCGAGCAAGTCGCGGGCCAGCGGTTCTACGGCGTAGCGCGCGCGATCACCGCGCTCACGATCCTGTCGGCGGGCCATGTTTTCCTGCTCGGCCAGCGACCGCAGGTGCAGATCGCGTTGGCGAGCAAGCTCTTCGAGAGCCTGCTCAAGCTGCTCTTCCAGGCTGAGCTCTTCGGCAGGCTCGGCCGCGACCTCCGTGGTATTTTCAAGGGCGCTGCCTTCGACCGCGCTATCTTCCGCCTGTGAATCCTGCACCTTTGACACTTTCCCTTCCCCGACCACAACCCGGGGTTTTTTTGTTTTTTTCCTGGCACTCATATCGTTTCTTATCGCTCCGGCTGGTCGCTCCGGCTGGTCGCAATGCCCCGGGCGGGCATAAATCTCTCGGTAATTAGGCACCCACCGGGCCGTTGTCAAGGCTTGCGGTCGGCACCGGGCGCGTTGTCGTGCTAGAAAGGTCGGCGGTGGAAGACCTTACGAGCGATGCTTTTGTGCTGCGCACGGTGGCCTACGGCGAATCAGATCGCGTGGTCATAATGCTCAGCGACCAGTACGGCAAGCTGGCGGGCATGGCCAAGGGTGCGCGCCGTTCAAAGCGCCGCTTTGCCGGCGGTGCGCTCGAGCCCTTCCAGCGCCTGCGGGTCAGGTTCGGGCGGCGCGCTCACTCCTCGATGGTGTTCCTGCACGACGCGGGCGTGGAGCAGAGCTACGACGTGGTAGGCAACGCCGACCTTGCCGGCTTTGCCTGGGCCAGTTACCTGAGCGAGCTGACCGACTTGATGACCCCCGAACGCGACCCCTGCCCCGAACTGTTCGACCTATACGAGCAAGCAGTCGCTGCCGTGGCCCGCGGCGAAGAGGCCGCCAGGGTCGGACACCACTTCATGCTCGTGCTCTTGGACCACGGTGGATGGAAGCCTGATTTTTCGGTGTGTGGAATCTGCGCCGAGGGCATTGTCGAAGCGTCGCGGCCGGTGCTTGACCCGCGCGGCAGCGGCGTGGTGTGTTCGCGGCACGAAGCCGAACGCCTGGGCCTCGGGCCCGAAGATCCGTCATTCAAACCCAGTCGTCGCGTGATCGAAACACGCCTGCTCGACTACGTCGGCCACGCCTCCCGGGGGGTGCCCGACAGCAGTGTCACCACCGACCCCGAACTGGTGGCCACGGCCACGGCCATGCTCGACCGCCTGGTCGAGCTGCACCTGCCACGCCAGCCCCGCTCGCGTGCACTGCGTGACTCGTTGATGGGCTTTGGAAACACTGGATAGCCCCCCGCGGGCTTCCATGCACGGCGGACACGGTGCAACATAACGAAGCATGTCGCAATCAAGAGAAACAAGCTCACCCAAGGACGGGGCCGGGCAAGAGCCCCGGCCGGTTGCTACCTACCGCCGCCGCATGCCGGTATCGCTCGATCGCATGATCGAAAACGCGCTCGACTGGGAACACCTGCCCTGGCTGCACTCGTCGAGTTTTGCGTCTATCGAGTTGATCAACGAAGACGAGTGGCACTGGCGTGCCACTGCCGAGCTCGCGGGGGCCGGCGGCGGGACGCTGCTGCTCGAGCTGCGGCTGCACGACGATCGCCTGGGCTGGACCACTCGCACCCTGGAAGGAGCCGGTGCGGGCACGAGCATCGTCACGCGCGTGGCCGTGCACGGTGAACGCGAGCTCGAAGTTATCGTCGACTTCGTTATTCCCGGCCTGGAGACAGACAATGAAGCCAAGGTCATGGGCGAGTTTTACCTCGGACTGTACCAGCAGCTCTACGACGAAGACGAGTACATGATGGTCGAGCGGCAGCGCCGCCTCGACGACGAAGGTAACGGCCGGCCATCGAAGCCCACCCCGATCGACCTGGGGCCTGCCGAACAGTTGCACGAACGGCTGCCGATGGTGATGAACACCGACGCCGGACGATTTCGCGTAGTGTCACACGACGGCCGCCTGCTGGCCCACTCGACAAGCTGCCCACACCTGCTGGGGCCGTTGGACGATTGCGTATTAGCTGACAGCGACAACGTTGATCCCGAGATCGAGTGCCCTTGGCACGGCTACCGCTTCAGCGCGACCACGGGCCGCTCGACCGACGGGCGCCGCTGCCGCCTGGCCGCCGCCCCGGGTGTCGAAACCGGCAACGACGGCCGCGTGAGACTGGTATGGCCCGCAAACAAGGAGAAAACACCGTGAGCAACACCCCAAGCGAAACCACAAACGAGCAACTGGCCCAGGCATTCTGGCGGGCCCTTTACTCGCGCGACTGGCAAAAGGTGGCCGGATTTTTTGACGACGAAAGCCACTACGAAGACGTGCCCGCGCCCGACCGAGGCGCCGATGGTGCGCGCGCCATCACCGGCCGACTGCGCATCGGCCTCGAATCGATAGACGGCTACGAACACCAATGCGAACGCATCATTGCGCAGGGTGACGTGGTGGTCACCGAGCACACCGAGCACTGGAGCTGGTCAAGCGGCGAGAAGGTCTCGCTGCCCTTCGTGTCGGTGCAGGTCATGAGCGGAAGCAAAATCAGCCTGTGGCGCGATTACTGGAACCTGCCGACGCTGCTCGACGGCGCGCCCGCCTGGTGGCTGGAGCACATAATGCAGTTCGACGTCGAAGACTTCGAGCGGCTGGCTGATGGCGTACCGCCGCCCGCCAACAAA
>Ga0114934_10002597_pt1 | contig 11538 bp, 11 predicted proteins | sample 4SBtaG_2_FD_99695 | JGI IMG/M metagenome (GOLD analysis project Ga0114934, IMG submission 99695) | Deep subsurface microbial communities from Kolumbo volcano to uncover new lineages of life (NeLLi) - 4SBTROV10_white metaG | ecosystem: Environmental > Aquatic > Marine > Volcanic ...
ATATTATGCACCAAAAAATTTCAATTTCTGGTATTTCTTTGGTTCCTTGGCCATGTTGGTACTGGTCAATCAAATATTAACCGGTATCTGGTTAACCATGAATTTTGATCCTACCTCTGCGGGTGCATTTGATTCAGTTGAATATATTATGCGCGATGTAGATTGGGGCTGGTTATTGAGATATATGCACTCCACGGGGGCGTCAGCATTTTTCATTGTGATTTATATGCATATGTTCCGCGGTTTAATGTATGGATCTTATCGAAAGCCTAGAGAATTGGTTTGGATTTTCGGTATGATTATTTTTGTGTTATTGATGGCAGAAGCTTTTATGGGATATTTATTACCCTGGGGACAAATGTCTTACTGGGGAGCCCAAGTTATCATTAATCTTTTTGGAGCCATTAGTGAGTCTTTGGGGGTATGGATTAGAGGTGATTATGTTATCTCGGGTGTTACATTAACCCGTTTCTTTGCACTTCATGTGGTTGCGGTTCCAATGGCATTAATCATTATGGTCTTTTTGCATATTGTCGCCTTACACAAAGTCGGTTCCAATAATCCAGATGGCATAGAAATAAAAGAGCATAAAGATGAAAATGGTATTCCTTTAGATGGCATTCCATTTCACCCCTATTACACAGTTAAAGATATTATGGGTGTTGCAGGGTTCTTAATTATCTTTTGTATCATTATATTCTTTGCGCCTGATATGGGGGGGCTGTTTCTCGAACCACCCAACTTTACGCCTGCAAACCCATTACAAACACCTGAACATATTGCTCCTGTTTGGTATTTTACGCCATTCTATTCCGTATTACGTGCCATACCATCAAAAATATTTGGTGTGATATTTATGGGAGGTGCCATCGTCATGTTATTTTTATTGCCATGGCTCGACCGCTCTCCAGTGAAATCAATACGTTATAAAGACTGGATTTATAAATTAATTTTAACGGTATTCTTATTGGCATTCTTCGGGTTGGGTTACTTGGGTACACAAGCCCCTACCCCTTTCTTGACAATATTAAGTCGGATTTTCACTACAATCTATTTTGCGTTTTTCCTATTAATGCCATTTTGGAGTAGATTTGGAACAACTAAACCAGTACCAGAGAGGGTTAGACACTAATGAAAAAGTATCAATATTTAGTCATTGTATTCAGCTTAATCTTATGTGGTACTGCTTATGCTAATTCGGGTGAGCATTTTGAGAAAGTCCACATAGATATGCACAATCCAGTATCTTTACAAAAGGGTGCAAAGATTTTTGTCAACTATTGTATGGGATGCCATTCTCTAAAATTTGTTAGATATGAAAGAATGGCTAAAGATTTTAAAATTCCTGAGCAAATTGTCATCCATAATATGATGTTCAATTCCGATAAAATTGGCGAAACGATGAAAATTAATATGCCTCCCAAAGATGCTAAAAAGTTCTTCGGTACCACGCCACCCGATTTGTCGTTAATTGCCCGTTCCAAAGGAATAGATTATTTATATGCCTATCTCACAGGCTTTTATAAAGATGATTCTCGTCCATTTGGTGTTAATAACAGCGCATTTAATCTTGTCGCTATGCCTGATGCATTGGAATCATTGCAAGGATTACAGAAAAAAACTGATGAAGCTCTTTTTCAAGAAAAAATATTATTGGATTCTGAAAATGAATTGAATGCTATTGAGGCAAAAATGGAACAAAAAGATGCCAACATGGCTGTACTGGATAAGCAACAGCAACAGGCTGAAAATGCTATTCACAAAGCATCGAGTATCATTGCACAATTGAAACATGACGATAAGTATTTTGAATTGGTTCATAAGGGTTCTATGAAACCTAAAGAGTTTAAAGAAGCCATGGTTGATCTTGTTAACTTTCTTTCTTACGTTGCAGAACCCATTAAAGCAAAGAGAATTAGCATGGGTGTCTGGGTGATATTATTCTTAGTCGTTTTTTTCATATTAGCTTACTTATTGAAACAAGAATATTGGAAAGACGTTCATTAACTCAATGACTATTTAACCGAAGCTGGAAAATTCAGCTTCGGTTTTTTTAATTTGGAGAAAAATTATGGCCTTAGTTGCCAAAAGATCGATAATGACTTTGTATTCAAATCCTTTAGATTTACGTTGTCATCAAATTCGTATAGTACTTGCAGAAAAAGGAGTGACATACGAAGTCATTAATGTTACTGAAGACAATATTCCACCGGAACTTATTGATTTAAATCCTTATAATAATGTCCCTACTTTGGTTGACAGAGAATTAGTCTTATTTGAACCAGGGATTATAATGGAGTATTTGGATGAGAGATTTCCCCATCCACCTCTTATGCCTGTTTACCCCGTAGCAAGAGCCCGTTCAAGATTGATGATGCATCGATTTGAAAGAGATTGGTTTTCTTTAGTTGAAATAATCCTAAATTCTAAACAAGAAAAAGAAGTTGAAAAAGCGCGTAATGATCTGACTGAAAGTTTGTTAACAGTGGCGCCAGTATTCGGTGATAATCCCTATTTTTTAAGTGAAGAATTAACGCTAGTCGACTGTTATTTAGCACCCTTATTATGGCGATTGAAATCTCTTGGTATTTATCTTTCTGGCAAAGGTGCTAAGGATATAAATAAATATATGGAAACCTTATTTGAAAGAGAATCTTTCCAAGCTAGCATGTCAGAATTTGAAAAGGAAATGGTCGAAAATTGATCAATTTATCGAATGAAATCTAACCGACCCTATTTGTTGAGAGCCATTTATGAATGGCTCTCAGACAATCAACAAACACCTCAAATATTGGTTGATACATCCTCGGGCCATGAGGTTGTGCCAACAAAATATATAAAAGACCATCAAATATTGTTGAATATTGCTTTACAAGCGGTGTCGCATCTGGATCTTGGAAATGAATTTGTGCGTTTTCAGGCCCGGTTTGAAGGTAAATCGTTTTCTGTGGAGATTCCACTGACTTCTGTAATCGCCATATTTTCAAGAGAAAACGGACAAGGCATGGTTTTTTCTGAAGAAGCGGCTGCTTCTGAGCAAGATACTATTGAAAATAACAATAATAAATCCATGCTTCAAACTACTGAATCTGAGGTGGAAAAAAAATTATCGACAGTCGAAGGTTCTAAGAAACAAAACCAACAAAAACATAAGTCCAAAGCCAATTTGAAAATTATTAAATAATCTCAGAAAACCTAAACTCATATCCTCATCTAGGGCTAGTTAACATATTCAAAAACATCGATCACCTTTTGCACACCATCAACATTCTTGGTGATAGCGATGGCAGTTTCAGCTTCTTTTTTGGTCACTAGCCCCATAAGAAAAACCTCTCCATTTTCAGTAACAACTTTAATAGCATTTGAAGAAAAGTTTTTTTCAAAAGTCATTTCAGTTTTTATTTTTGAGGTGATGTAACTATCACTGGAACGTGTCATGTAATTGCTAGGTGCAGCAATTCTAATTTCATTATGAACTGTTTTCACACTAGGGACATTTCTTGCAATTTCTCCCGCCTGATTTTTTAGTTTTTGAGTTGGGGTTTGCCCAACCAATAGAACAATTTGATTATAACTAACAACGTTAATGTGGCTTTTTTTATCGATTTCTTTATTTTCAGAAAGGCGTGCGTTAACCTTGATTTCAATGTTTTCATCTTCAACAAACACACCCGTAGTTCTTCTATCGGTTGCTATTACTGTAGTGCTTGCTACTCCTGTAACAAAAGCTGCAGCACAACTTTGTAATAAAATAATAAGGGATAAACTAAAAATTTTAATGAAAGTATTCAACATATTATTGGTCACCAAATAAATTTGTATCGATAAGAGAAGCGAGGCAATTAATAACCATTAATTGTACCTCATTTACTTTTAATGTATGGGTTGATGGAATCAACAACTTAATATCTTCAGGTCCAGTAAGGCCAGCAATTTGTCCCCCGTCATCACCACATAATGATACGATTATCATATCTTTGTTAAGTGCCGCCCTAACGGCCTGAACACAAGACATACAATTACCATCTTTAGAGATAGACACAAGAATATCACCTGAATTTCCCAATGCCCTAACTTGCTTTGAAAAAATTTCATTATTTTGGCTATAAACGGCTGAAAAAAGAGAGAAATTATCTGATAAACAGATAGCAGGCAGGCTAGGTCGTTCTCTTTCGATCTGATGAATTAACAAGGTAGCAAATGCTTGAGCCAATGTGGCTTCAACACCCGTACCACAAATGAGAATTTTTTTATTTGATATCAGTGCTTGAGTCATGATGGCACCGGCTTTTGCCACCAAATCGGGTAGGGCATCAGCAGAATCTATTTTTGTTTGAATGCTCTCATTAAATGCATTCTTAACAAAATCAAGTGTGTTCATATTTGACTCTCCTATATTTGAAATGCATCTTTCACCCAAATTATTTTATCAAGTGATAATTGTTTTAATGCAATAACATCAAATCGGCATGGAAAATTTTGATATTGTTTGTTTTCTAATAAAAAATATTGTGCCGCTTTAATAATTTTTCGTTGTTTAAATTTATCAACGGATTCTAAAGCACTTACTTGACGATTTGAACGTAATCTGACCTCTACAAATATCAGTAGGTTATCATCCAACATGATACGATCAATTTCTCCAAGGCGAGTGTAATAATTTTTGTGTATGCATTGCAAATTATTTTTCTCTAAAAACTTTTGAGCCAGATTTTCTGCTTCAACTCCAGGATTTAATTTTTTTTCGCTCGTTCTAAAAAAAATTCTACGACCTTTGAAAAAATTATTTTTCTTGTTCAAGTCTGTCATCAAGATATCCAATCCATTTTATTTTATCCTTGTGAAATTGAACCCAAGGTAAATCCCTCGCAATTTGCTTTTTTGAGTTTAAATAAAGTCTTCCAGTCAATCCTTTTAGATATTGATGGGTAAATGCCTTAAGTACGGATAATTGCTCAACCAGATGGTACGCATCAAATCCAAAAGCAAATAGTCGGGAGTTTTTGCCGATAACCACTTCTGGCCAAATGGTTTTTAGCTTTGATTTATTGAGTGTTTTTGTTTGAGCCTCAGTAGCGTTACTTTTCTCTTGTTTTTCAATTAACCAGGGAATATCAATAAATTGGACTCTGTCTAAATCACGATCACGTCTTCCAGGAGCATCACCATGATAAATTCTGGAAGTAGAAAAAATAGGAAGATCTTGAGCATAATAGAAATCGATTAATGGTTTAATTCTACGGCCATCTTCAGCATTGGCAAAGAGAAATATACCCTCAACATCCTGTCTTCTCCTTGGTTCAAATTCAAAGGAAGTTCCTAACAATTTTCTTAATTCTGAGGCTCTTTGTTGTGATGAATCGATACTCAACAATGATCTAACAACTTTGCTGTAATCATGGCTATCTAGATAATGCCTTTGTATCGTTACTTTGCCATCGAGTCTTTCTAGTTGCTCTGAAAAAGATTTTAATGCCCTTTCTCCAAGAGAGGTATCAGGAATAATGACCGCTGCTTTTTGTAAATGTTGGTTCCAGAATTTTTCTGCTACTTGTCGAGCTTCATTTTCTACAGGTAATCCAAACTGATAGAGCTCAGTTTCTTCACTTGGTACTTTATCAACCATATTTAATGCTAATAGAGGAACCGTTACTTTATTAGACTGAATCAGCTGGGTTATCGATGATTTTAATAATGGGCCAATGATAAACTCGATACCATCTTCCATAGCGCTTTGATAGAGTTCATCAATATCTTCCACATTAGAGTTATAGAATTTGAGTTCCACATTAGGATCTTGATTAAATTGATAGAAGCCGGCTTCAATACCCTTGCGAATGATTTGAGCACTCGCCGCTAATTTTCCAGTTTGAGGAAGAAAAACACCAATTTTTAGTGGATGAATTAGTTGCACATTGGATATGGTTGAGAGAGCCGTTGGCATAACTACATTGGCGGGGTGTTCTTTAAATCTATTTTTCCAAACCTCTATGGCTTGCATTAGATTTTTGGGTTCTCCCGAGTATTTTTTATTGAGAATGGCAAGTTCTATCCAACCATTAAGAATTTCATTTTCAGTCCCTGTGGATTGAAATAATTTGAGATATTTAATGGTAGGTACATTCAGGATGTGCCAAATAGCATCTTTATTTTTTTGGATTTGATTTTGTGAAATTAACAGCGGTTTTAGTAGCAGACGGTTTTTTACCGCTTCGATATAATTTCCAGAGAGACGATAGGCATTGGAATACCAAAAATAAAATAACCTTTTATCATTCTCAACTAATAAATTAACAGAAGTCACTGGTGAAATTTTGGCAAATAACGCCAACGCTTGTTCAGGCTGTTCATCATGAGTCAATAGGATGGCTTGATAAAGATTCCATCGAAGTTGTTGTTTTTTGGTCATGGGTATTTGGAACAATTGAGCCATAGGAGTTTGCACAAACTCGAGATTATTATTTCGAATAAAAGCGCCAACCGCATTCAACAAGTAATCCGTCTTTAAACTGCTTGATTGCTTTTGAGCCATTTGCATCCATTCATTCCCACTCCTCTTGTCATCTTCAGTTAACACGGGTTGGAGCTGTTGGTTTGTTTTGACGGGTTTTGAAGGGCAACCTACTAATAATAGCAATAGCATCAGTAATGGCCATTTAAGGAAATTATGCATTTTATGAATTTTTTGGTGTTTCATATTTTGAACATGATAAAGTATGTTTTTAAAGAAGCCAATCATGATGTGAAGAAATATGCCCAATAGACAAGATAAATCTAGTGAGAATCATCAACATTCAGGTGCATTATTTATTGTAGCAACGCCTATAGGGAATTTGGGTGATATATCTCAAAGAGCTATTGACACCTTAAAAACTTGTGATTATATCGCGGTTGAAGATAGTCGCCATAGCCAGCATTTGCTGAATCATTTTTCTATTAAGAAACCGCTGATAGCCTACCATGATCATAATGAACGTCAAAAGGCTAATGAGGTAATCGGGCTTTGTCAGCAAGGGAGTAACTTAGCTTTAATTAGTGATGCAGGAACCCCTCTTATTAGTGATCCCGGTTACCAGTTAGTAAAATTGGCACATCAAAATGGAATTAAGGTGATACCCATACCGGGTGCTTGTGCCGCTATTTCAGCTTTAAGTGCTTCTGGATTAGCTTCAGACCGATTTACCTTTGAAGGTTTTCTACCTGCGAAAAAGACAGCTAGAGAAGCTAAATTATCTCAGCTAAGCACAGAATCTAGAACCCTGATCTTCTATGAATCAACGCATCGGATCCTTGATAGTTTAGAATCTATGAAATTGTGCCTAGGTGCTTCAAGGAACGTGACTCTAGCTAAAGAGATTAGCAAATCATTTGAATCCATAATATTGGGGACGTTTGCAGAAATAATTGCTTGGTTGAATGCGGAGCAGGGAAGAACAAAAGGGGAATTCGTCATCTTGATTGAGGGTAGTGAGATTTCTTCAAGCTCTAGTTCATTACCTGATGATGAACAATTAATGTTACGACTTCTCGAAGATATTTCTTTAAAAAAGGCAGCGCATCTTGCGGCTGATTTAACGGGTAAAGGTAAGAATCATTTTTATCAATTAGGATTGACTCTTAATACCCACTAATATCCTCCATCTGGAAGAGGTAAGGTAATAAATTTTCGATCCAGTGTGGCTTAATACCCTATAAGGGTTGCATATTGGTATCAGATTCTCTAACCTTGCGCATGGAGTTGGCCAGGCAGTCGCTGCCTTATTAAAAAGGGAGAGGAAAGTCCGGACTTCAATGGGCAGGGTGCCAGGTAACGCCTGGGAGACGCGAGTCTATGGATAGTGCCACAGAAAATATACCGCCCCGCTATTTAGTAGTGAGGTAAGGGTGAAATGGTGCGGTAAGAGCGCACCGCGCTAATGGTAACATTGGTGGCAGGGTAAACCCCACCTGAAGCAAGACCAAATAGGGATCCTGAGTCGTGGCCCGCGATGGATCCGGGTAGGTTGCTCGAGCAATATGGCGACGTATTGCCTAGATGAATGACTGCATTAACAGAATCCGGCTTATGGCCAACTCCAATTTTATTTTTAATTAAGTTTGTATATAGATGTTTGAAATTTCATTTTCAAGCATAAAATCACTTCAAAAATTCAACATATCGCGAAAAACACTTCAATAGTTAAGAATTTACTTTAAGTTTAACTGCTAACACAGTGATTTAATTTTAATAGTTCTTTAGAATCTTTTTCTAATTCAATAAAGTCATCTAAGTCATTGTGTTATAAGGAAGAATTTACATAAATATCTCTTCAAAATCCTTGACAGAACAGTGCAAAACTACCTATAGTGTCTCATAGTGGATCAAAGTGACATAAAGTGGATCACAGTCCAAAATAATAATGACGCAGGCTGGGGAGGCTGTTAAAAGTGTTTCGAGGAACCAATCCTATAAATCTAGATGTAAAGGGTCGTTTGGCTATGCCTGCACGATACCGTCACCAACTCGAAGTAGAATGTGGTGGTTCTATGATTATGACTAAGGATTTATTTGATCCCTGCCTATTATTATTTCCTATCAATGAATGGGAAGTATTAGAAACAAAATTAGCTAGTTTATCCAGTACTAATCGTCAACATCGAGCCATTAAACATATATTGCTAGGCCATGCTTCAGATATAGAGCTTGATAAAAACCATCGATTTATCGTTCCCCCATCATTGAGACAACTGGTCGGTCTTAAGAAACATTTATATTTGGTAGGAAATGGAAAATCATTTCAGGTTTGGGATGAAGAAAGTTGGCATAACCAAATTTCTGATGATCAGGCATTGGTCATGGATCAATCGCTCGATCCGGATCAATTACCCGATTTATCGTTCTAATAATGAAAGCTCGAACACCCCATTTTTCGGTGTTACTTAAAGAGGCGGTAGAAGCGTTGGCGATTAAAGCAGGTGGTATTTATCTTGATGGGACCTATGGTAGAGGCGGACATAGTGCCGAAATACTCTCGAAATTAGGTCCTCGCGGGCAATTGTATGCGGTTGATAAAGACCAAGAAGCCATTGCGCATGCACAACTGAACTTTGGAGATGATTCTAGAGTGCATATTTGTCATCAGGCTTTCTCTGAACTCCGATCGTTGATAGAGAAAAATGGACTCATGGGTAAGGTGGATGGCATTTTGTTAGATTTAGGTGTGTCTTCGCCACAATTGGATAATGCACATAGAGGCTTTAGTTTCCAGAAGGATGGGCCACTTGATATGAGAATGGACACAAACACGGGAATAAGTGCACAAGAATGGATTGCGAATACTGATGAGAAAGATATTGCCCATGTTTTATGGAAATACGGTGAAGAAAAGAAGAGTCGACGAATTGCTAGAGAGATAGTTAAAGAAAGAGAGCAACATGATATTTCCAGCACAGCTCAGCTGGCCGCGATAATTTCAAAATGCATTCCAAAAAAGGAAAAACATAAAAATCCTGCAACCAGAAGTTTTCAAGCTATTCGTATTGAAATAAATAACGAACTCAAAGAAGTCGAATCCGTACTGCATCAAAGTACTGACGTGTTGGCACCGGGTGGCAGACTTTCAGTTATCAGTTTTCATTCTCTTGAAGATCGGATTGTGAAACGATTTATGAGGGAACAATCGCAAGGTGAAAAAATTCCAAAAGAAATACCTGTAATAGGCACTAAATTAGGGCCATTGAAAATTATTGGCAAAGCTCAAAAAGCCACTGACAAAGAACTTGATGAAAATCCTCGTTCAAGAAGTGCGGTTCTTAGAATTGCTGAAAAAAGACAATTAGATTATCTGTCTAACGAGAGGGACTAACATTATGAAAAAGCCAATGAGTTTGATTCAATTAATCTTATCAGATGTATTTAGAGTTCAATGGCCATTGTTAATCTTGCTTATTCTGGTCACTATCAGTGCCATCGGAGTCACTTTAGCTTCCCAACAAAACAGAGAATTAAATGCCCAGTTAGCTAGATTAGTCGAGCAAAAAAAGTCTCTTGAAATTGAATGGCGAAAATTAAGGTTAGAAAATCGATCTCTCGCAGAACATTCCAGAATAGAGCAGCTAGCGAGTCAAAAATTAAATATGCGTCAAGTTTCTGCAAAAAGGGAAATTATTATTCCATGAGAGGATTTGACCAAACCCAGAGATTGGCTCAAACGATGGTAAAGAAACAACGAGCCAACAAAAAACTGAATCAAAATGGTCCGGTTTTTCTGCGAGGTCGTTTCTTATTTTTTGTCTTTTTATTAGCCTTATTGCCCATATCAATTGTTGTCAGAGCCGCTTATATTCAGGTATTCAATGCCGATTTTTTGAAAGGAGAAGGTGATTTACGTATTGTTAAATTGAGTCAGTTACCCGCCTTTAGGGGAACATTGACTGATCGCAATGCTGAAGAATTAGCTATTAGTATCCCTTCAAAGACTATCTGGATTGACCCTGTTCAATTATTCAACCAGTCTAAAGACACCCTATCTTTGTTTTCAAGTCCTGGGTGGAAACAATTAGCACAACTCGTGGGTGATAAACCTGAAAAATTGTCACTTTGGTTACAAGACCGCTCTAACAAAAGATTTGTTTATCTAAAAAGAAATATTTCCCAATATCAATCAAAAATAGTTAGGGCGCTCCATATTCCTGGTGTGCATTTGTTGTCAGAGTCGCGAAGGTTTTATCCTACAGGGGAAGTTGCAGCTCATGTATTAGGATTTACCAATATTGATGGTAAAGGTCTAGAAGGTATAGAACGTGCTTTTGACAAAGTTTTGCAGGGTCAAAATGGCAAAGCCATGGTGCAAAAAGATTTGCTGGGGAACGTCATTGATAAACGCAATATTATTAAAGCACCCCTCAATGGCCAAAATATCAATTTAAGTATTGATGCCAGAATTCAAACCATTGCCTATGTTGAATTAAAAAAGATGGTTGAAAAGGTTCATGCAAGTGCAGGAACCGCTGTTGTCCTTGATGTGAATAGCGGTGAAGTTCTGGCGATGGTTAATCAACCTTCTTATAATCCCAATAATAGGCAACACTTAGATGTGGCAAGTATTCGGAATAGGGCCGTTACTGATAGTTTTGAGCCTGGCTCTACCTTGAAGCCTTTCACCGCTTTGGCTGCTCTTGCGAGTGGAAAATTTCGTTCTAATTCTATGATAGATACTCGGCCATTAAAGGTAAATGGTTATTGGGTAGGCAAAGATCATAACTATGGGATGTTGTCAGTTTCTGACATTATAAAAAAATCCAGTAATGTGGGTGTGACTAAAATGGCGTTGGCATTACCTACGGATCAATTTCTGAAGATATTTTATCAACTGGGTTTTGGACAGGATACAGGGTCAGGTTTTCCAGGTGAAAATACGGGCCTTTTCAAAGATAAAATACATTGGTCTGATATTGATAAAGCAACCCTATCATACGGATATGGTATTAGTGTGACCGCATTGCAATTAGCCAGAGCTTATAGTGTTCTGGGTTCTGGCGGTATTATCAGACCGGTAA
>Ga0114934_10002598_pt1 | contig 11537 bp, 11 predicted proteins | sample 4SBtaG_2_FD_99695 | JGI IMG/M metagenome (GOLD analysis project Ga0114934, IMG submission 99695) | Deep subsurface microbial communities from Kolumbo volcano to uncover new lineages of life (NeLLi) - 4SBTROV10_white metaG | ecosystem: Environmental > Aquatic > Marine > Volcanic ...
CTAGGGCATAACTTGTAATTGATTCGGCCTATCTTGGTCCCCATCAGCTTTAAATTGTCTAAACTCTTTTTCTGTTTTATCTGATACACAATAGACTGGAACATTTTGCGATAGAAATGGTTCAAAAAAGTTTGGAACAATTGTTTTGTTTGATTCAAAGTCAAGCAAAGAGAAACCACTTTGAATCAAACTTTCTTCATTAAGTCCATGATTAATGAAATCAATATATTCTATTGAATTATCTTTAATATATTTATAGCAAAAAGATGCAATTGATCCCAAGTACTCTAAGTCACCAAAAAAGTCTACAATTCTATATACTTTAGTATCATTTACCTGTACAAGTCTACATACAAAAATATTAACAATCGTGGAGATTTTCTTGAGATAATAAATATCGTATGAATATATTGGATGATTTAAATATCTTTTTTTCATATAATGTATATCTTTTGTAGGAACAATATTTGTATCAAAAACAAATGTCTCTATTTCATTAATATCTTGCATTTTCTTGATTGTTATATTATTATTGAATAAATACTCTATTTTTTTTATTTGTGGATTTTGTATCACTTTAAATGAAGACAGTGTATCATTTACAATATAATACTGTTTCATTCTATGCCAATTCATTTTAAGAACTTTATAAATAGGCTTTGTTTGTAAACCAGCACCAGGGGCGGCAAAGAATCTATGTGGAATATTTTTTACAAAATATTCACGTAAACGTAGTCCTAACAGTGGCTCCTTTATATTGGGATCAACTTTCCATAGAGATCCTGCTATATCAGGTAGACTTGAAGAGTTATATTTAATAAACCCAAATATACCAACGATACTTTCTTTCTCATCTTTTGCAATAATAATATTAAGATAATTTTCTTCTTGAAATTCATATAAAAATAGTTCTTTATCTTTTGAAAGTATATGGTCTTTTTTCCATACCTTATCCATAAACTCCATAAGTCCCCTAGTATCCTCGATAGTGGCTTGAGATAAAACTATTGACATTTAGATTCCATTAAAAAAGCAATCTTATTAATACTATAAAGTTCTAATGAAGAAATATCTTCTAAGTCAAGTATTATTCCTAGGTCATCTTCAATTTCAACTAAAAGCGTAAAAATACCAATTGAATCGATATATGAATTTTCAAATATATCAAGGTTGATATCTATTTCATTTTCATCAATACTATTTCTTTGAGCGATATGTTTTATAAGATATTGTTTATATTTATCCACTGTTTCTCCTTATTTGATACACTTGCTCCATACAAAAGTTTTATACAGTTCTTTGCATGCGTGAACCCATATACATAAGAGGATGTATAGACTTCCTCTTTGTAAAACTTATCTAATGAATTTGCAATATCATTATATAGGTTCGCAAAACTTTCAATAAATCCTGCAGGATGTCCAGGAGTCATTCTATTATAAAGTGGATTAGGAATCATATCGAGATTACTTCCTCTATCAATAATTACTTTTTGTCCACTAGCATATGAGAATTCAAGTTTTTCAGGTGTTTCTTGATGCCATAATGCACTAGCTTTTTCACCATATACTTCTAACTGAAGTCCATTTCTATTACCAATAGCTGTTTTACTAAGCCACATACTCCCTTTACTATTATTTTTATATTCTAATGAAATATTTATATTATCTACAACATTGTACTTTGAAAAAGTATCATACGTTGCAAAAATATTTTCCGGTTCTTCTTGGAGTAAAAAGTATGCTAAATGATGTAAGTGTGAACCTAAATCCTGTGCTATCATAGGAATAAAGTCATCTTTAAGTCGCCATTTTTGAGGATATTTTACACTCTTTGGTGGTCTTAAAAAGCTTTCTTGTGGCATTTTAGCTCTTATATGCAGTATTTTTCCAAGTTCATTGTTTCTAATCTTTTCTTGTAATTCACGAAGCATTGGATATCCACTGTAGTTATTTGTAACAACTAAAAAGTGTTTTTGGGGGTTGAATATAGATTCGATTTGCTTTATCTCTTCTAAAGAACCTACAAGTGGTTTTTCACAAATAACTGGAATATTTTTATTTAAAAAAGCTTGGATAAGTTCACTGTGGTTAGGTGTTGGAGTAAGAATAACAACTGCATCATACTCAACTTCGTTTGAAGCTAATAAATCCTTATATGTTTTAAAATAATGTTTTATATTCCATTTTTTTGCAGTTTGTTCATTAATAATTTCATCTGTACTAAAAACACCTGCAACTACTTCAAAGCGTTTGTCCATTTGTGAAGCAATAAAGTGTGGATATCCAGCTATAGAATCAATACTGCCTCCAATAAAAGCTAATTTATACATTTTGATTGTTATCTTTTGGTATACAATATAAAATTGTTTCTCGACCCAAATGACCATATACTCTTAAATGCATATCGTAATTTGGATTTATACTATCAATTAAAAGTGGTATCTCCCATAGGTCTTTTGGCTTATGATAGACTGATATGGCAAGGTGTGGAGTTAGCTTCTTAATCAACTCCTTTGCACCTTTTATTGCTTCTTGTTCAGCTCCTTCAATATCCATTTTTATATAATTTGGATTAGCCCCTTGGAGTGTAGAGTCTAAGTTAAACACAGGAATTTTAATGCTATTTTGTGTATCCTTTTCACATATTGAACTTGCACTATTTCCATCATTTGAAAAGTAAAGTATTGTATTGTGACTCCAAATACCCGCGAGATATACAATAAAGTCCGTATGAGGAAATAGTTCTTGTTGTTTTATAATCTCTTTATTTAATTTATTGATATTAGTTTGGTCTGCCTCAAAGGAAAATATAGATTTTACCTTTATGTTATTCTTTGAAGCATAATACATAGCAGATTTGACTGTATCTCCTATATATGCACCACAGTCAACAAGACTCAATGAGTTAATATTTAATTTAAGGTTAGTATCATTGGGGAAATATTGCAAATCACTATCTGGAAAAATATAGTACCGCATATCTAAGGTTTTTCTAAACTCTAAAGTATCTTTATAGATTTGTTTACTATTTTTATCACTTAATAAGTTATAAACACTATCTATACATTGATAGTCAAAATATTCACTGTTTTGTTCTCTCATCCATAAAATATTTGTTTTCATTAATTCAGATAAAATATTAGGATACTTCTCTAAAGAATTAGTAAAACTATGAATATTTTTAAATCCATTTTTATTAAGAATATCTGGAATAGCAAGGTTGTTATTAAGTGAAACTGATATATAAATATTTAACTCTTTATCTTCAATATCCTCAATTTTATATACTGGCAAATCCATAAATATTTTTTTTGATGTATACTGATCTATAAAACAATCAATATTCATGTCGCCCTTTTTAAGACCTTTAAAAAAGGCCTTACCATATTCCCCCGCACCGTATATTGCTGCTTTCATGTTAAAATTCCCCTTAAGTATTTTGTTACATCATAATCTTTATATTGTTCAATAAGTTTATATTTCATTATTTTACCTAAATCGTTTTTAGGTAAATCTTTAGTAATTTCATAACACATTGGTTGTTGGTACTCAGCTAAATTCCTAATACATGCCTTTTTAACTTCTTTTAAATCAAATTGTTCATCACTAGGCACTATAACTGCCATAATAACTTCACCAAAATATTGATCCTTTATAGGAATTACACAACACTCCTTTATGTGTGGAACTTTTAAAATCTCATTTTCTATATCAAGTGGATACACATTGGTTCCACCAACAATAATTACATCTTTTTTTCTTCCTTTTAAATAAAGAAATCCACGTTCATCTATCATACCTAAATCAGCAGTATAAAAATAACCATCAATAACATTTTGCTTTGTAATTTCTTTATTATTAAAATATCTAGAAAATGCTGTTTTAGATCTAACAATAATCTCACCAATTTTATTTACACCTAAAACCTCTTTTTTATCATTTACAATTTTTATGTCAACAAAAGGTAAAGCTTTACCTACGCTACTTAGGTTTGATTTGCAATCTATTGGTGCTAAATTTGTAACAATACCTACTTCACTAGCACCATAACATTCATGAAAATCACATCCAAACTTCTCTATGCATTGTGCTTTAATATCATCCTCTAAAAGTGATGATGAAGATACAATAGTATGGAGTGATGACATATCATCCTGAGGTTTTAAAGTTTGAACTAAAATATTTAAATGTGAAGCAATTGCAATAGTAAAGGTTATTTTATGTTTTTGTACCGTTTCAATCCAAAGTTTTGGGCTAAACTTTGGAAGCAATACACATGTAGCACCAATTAAAAGTGGTAATAAAATAAGTCTCTGTCCCATAGAATGATATAATGGGGAAGCAACAATTATACGTTCACTTGAATCTAGATTATATAAATCTCTCGCTGCAAGAAGTGATCTATTAATTTTTGTTTCTTGTGTAAATACAATAGGTTTTGGATCACCAGTTGAACCTGAAGTTAGTGTTAAGATATAATCTTGAGAGATGTCTATCTTATTCATATTTAACTTGTATGATTCATGGTTAGGTTTGATTGTATCGATACAAAGCGTAGAAACAGCATCAATATTAAGCTTGTTTTTTATTTTTGAATTAGTAATAAGATAGGTACTTTGTGTCGTGCTTATTGCTTTCAAAATAGCATCTTTCTTAAGAGTTGTACTAAGTGGAGCGATTACAGCTCCAATGTTTGCAATTGCTAACATTGATACAATAAATTCATAAGAATTTTCAAGTATTAAAAGTGTATGAGTATTTTTTGTCAAACCAGATGATTCAAAAAAATATGAATATTCTTCAATATCTAATTGTAATTGTTTATATGTATATGTTTTATCTTTTAAAATAACAGCTATTTTACTTGGGTTCTTTTCTACATTTTTTAAAAATATTTCAATTATATTATTCATCTTTAAAGTATCCCTCAACATCTTTCGCATCTATTCTTGGTATTATATAATCTCTTTGATTCCAAATAGCAAAATTTGAATCAAGAATTCCTTCAAACCCTAATTCTTTTAAACTTTGTTCTATATCTTTTAAACTTGCTCCATGTTTTGGTTTCATAGGAGAAACAAAAAATTTACTGAGATTTAAACCACTTTTTTCTAAAATATTTTTTGATGATATAATTTCATCTTTAATATATTTTTGGGAATCCTTATCTAATGCCCAATGGCTTCTTGTATGTACACCTACTTGAGCATACTTAAATTGTTTATAAAACTCTAATGATTCAAATCTTTCATTAATAAGTATATCTTCTTGATGTGATAGTTTACCAATAAGTTTATAGATTGTCTCACTTTCAAGAATAAGGTTAAATGCGCCCTTAATAATTCTTCTATATTCTAAGTTTTCATAATAATAAATTTGATTAATATATTCTAATTGTTCTTGAGTGAGGTACTTATTAATTATCTTTTTTGATAATTGAGATAATTCATTTTCATCACGTGTTATTAAAATAATTTGAATAAGATGTGTTAGAGGATATACTTTTGGTTCTTCAAAAACACCTGTTATGATCCCCGTATGCGTTGGTATTTTTTCTTTTTCACACCATGGTAAGATATTTCTTGTCCAATCTATTGTTCCATCGTCACCGGTAATATACACTACCCTTTCATGAGAAGGTATATCTTTATGAAGGTTAGAAATAAAATCAAACCGATAACCTGCTTGTTGAATAAGCTTTATTTGTCGTTGAAATCTTTCAAAAGGAATTGGAAAACTTCCTAATACAGAAGGAACCTGTTCACTAGAAACACTATGATACATCAATATAATTTTATTTGTCACTATGTAATCTCCAAATCATCAATCAAATCCCTCTTCTCTTCAAGTTCAAACAACACACTTCTTTTACCTAGAAAGCAAACAACTAGCTATTTCAAAGTCTAATTTTGTATCAATATCAATAGATTTTTTTTGATCCATGACAAAAGCATATATATTTTCTTTTAAAAAAAAGCTTTTCTCTTCTAAAAGTTTTGTAACTTTTGCAAGATAGATTGCGCCATTTAACCTATAGTATATTTCTAAATCTTGACTTCTTTTATTGAGGGTTTCTTGCTTCAAAAAAGTTGTCATGCTTTTATCTTTTGGCAAAGTGTTGGACCAAAGCGGTGAGTGTTCCATTTCACACACACTGACAACAGCATCAGCGTTTTTTTTAGCTAAAAACTCTATTGCCTTATCAATATCTTCACTCTCTCGCAAAGGGCTTGTTGGTTGCAATAAAATAAGATGTGTATATTGTTTTTCAAAGTTTTTTATCAGATGTTCCACAACCTCAAAAGTTGTGGCTGTATCGGTAGAAAACTTTGCAGGACGTTTTAGTGCAGTAACATTAAAAGAGCGAGCAATATCTAATATCTCATCATCATCACTTGAAACAACAATATCATCAATATATCTGCTCTGTTTTGCAGCCTCTATACTCCATGAGATCAACGGCTTTCCCGATAAATTCAAAACATTTTTACGAGGCAATCTCTTAGAACCACCTCGTGCCGGAATTACAGCCAAAAAAGTTTTTCCATCTAACATGAAAAAACCTCGCTGTATTCATTTTGAGCACGCTCAAAATCACTCATTCTTCCAATATCCAGCCAATACTCATGAATAGGAAATGAAATAGACTTTAGCTTATCTTTAATAATCTCTTCAAAGAGTGTCGGCATATCATAAAACTCATTTTTTGGTATATATTCAAAAACCTGCGGTGAAAGCAGATAAATACCGGCATTCACAAAAAACTTATGGATTGGCTTTTCTTTTATAGACGTTATGCAACTGCCCTCTGTCTCGATAACCCCATAAGGCACCTGATAATCATATTCTCTTACACACATTGTAGCTGCTGCATGCTCTAAGAGATGAAAATCAAGCAGATGTTCAAAGTTCACATTGGTTAGCAGATCTGCATTCATCACGAAAAATGGCTCTTGCGGGCGTTCTTTGATAAGGCTTAAGGCTCCGGCAGTTCCAAGTCTTTTTGACTCTTCTATATAGTCAATATTTACACCGAAATTTGTACCGTCACCAAAATACTCTTTAATCATATCGGCTTTATAGTTAACACTGATGGTAATATTGACAAAACCATATTTTGCAAAATTTTCTATAATAGTCTCCAAAATTGGTTTGGTTCCGACTTGTAACAAGGGTTTGGGAATTTCTTCTGTCAACGGACGCAGTCGAGTACCCAAACCTCCTGCCATCAAAACCACTCTATTGGTTTTTGCATTCGTTTTTAAAAGATTGGAGACTTCTTCGATTTTAACAAGTTTACCATCATTATCAACAACAGGCACTTGATAAATTTGTTGTCGAATTGCTTTTTGAATAACAAGCTCTTTGGAATCATTGACATTTGCCAATGTCGGTTCTTTATGATAAATATTTTCTATGCTATCTTCTAGTGAAAGCCCTTTTAGCAGTCCGCGACGAATATCTCCATCACTCAGTGTTCCTATAACTTTTTCATCTTCGTCCAACACTATTGCGATACGCATGGCACCCTTATCTATAACTTGAAGCGCATCTTTAATAGTAAAATTCTTATGAAGCAATATATTCTTATAACTACCCATTTTTGACTCCTTGTTTGACGCAAAGAGTATTCTTAATAATCTCTTTCATCTTTTTACTGGTATTGTTTGCTTCGTATGGGCTTTTTACACTCTTTACAATCTTTTGAAACTCTTTATTATATACTTGTTTTAATGCCCTCATGATATCTTCTCTCTCCATCTTACAATTTAAAACACTTTTTGCTTGCACTCGCCCTTTTTGTCTATCGCCAATATTAACCGTTGGCCTCTTTAATGTCGGAACCTCTAAAATACCGCTTGAACTGTTTCCTACTACTGCATCTACGTATTTAATGGCGCTAAAATAGCGTAACTGTCCTAAAGATGAAAAAGCTACAGCTTTTTGAGGATGTTTCTTTACGTATTCATCTATCATTTTATTAATAATTTTCCCGCCTTCATCGGCATTTGCCTTGGTAAAAATAAAAGCAGTCTCCTCTAACGCTTCTAATGCTACTAAAAGCTCTTGCATTTGCTTCTTCGCCGAAAGCGTTGAAAGTGTCTGGGGATGATAAGTCACAAGCATATTCTTCTTATGCAATGTAAAATTTATTGATTGCTCAAACTCATCTCTTGAAAGTAATTTCATGGCTTTTATGTTTTCAACTCCCAAAGCTCCTACATTAAAAACCTTATTTGGATCTTCCCCCATTTGAACTATTTTATCTGCATACGTTTGTGTAGAAGCAAAATGCAAATAGGAAAGTTTTGTTATTGCGTGGCGTATCGAATCGTCTATAGCACCTTGTGTTGTCTCTCCTCCATGAATATGTGCTATTGGAATCTGCAACATGAAAGCGGCAGTTGCTACACTTAGCATTTCATATCTATCACCCAAAATTATCACAATATCAGGAGAAAGATCTGTAAATGCATCTGTTATATCTTTTTGTAATTGCGCCATTGTATGCGAAAGAGAGGCTTTATCATCATTATCCAAATACATGACTATTTTTTTATCTACAACAAATTCATTCTCTATCTCTTTATAAGTAGCGCCAAATTCTTCAAGAAGATGCGTCCCTGTTACGATGAGTTGTAATTGCAACTCTTTATCACCATGAATTTGGTACAAAAGTGGTTTTAAAAGCCCATATTCAGCTCTCGTAGCAGTCTCAACACAAATTTTTTTCATAGTAATTCATCTTTATTATAATCTTTTTGCGCAACTGTACCTATTATTTCGTCCCATCGCATCGGACTCATACCACTGCCCGGTCTTTTTATGGCTAAATTATCTTGGTTGAACTTTTCACCTTTTTTTATTTTACACTTTGCTACTATTGATTTTCTGGCAATATTTATATTTGGTTTTTCACTTTTAGAAGCTTTCTTTATAGAACTGCCGAGTGCTATTTCTATATTTCGTATAGCTTTTACCATGGCTACAAGTTCTGATGGTTCAAGCGAGGCTTTGTGATCGGGTCCTGGCATCGTTTTATCAAGTGTAAAATGTTTTTCTATTACCTTAGCGCCCATTGCTACCGCAGCAATATCCACTTCTATTCCCAAGGTATGATCACTATAACCATAATCTATATCAAAAGTACAAGCTATTGTCTTCATAGCATTTAAATTCACATCTTCCATGGGAGTCGGATACATCGTATTTGCATGCAGCACTGTAATATTTTCTTTTTTCGTTCCCTCTCGCATGAGAATATTTAAAGCATCTTCTATTTCACCTATATCTGCCATACCAGTCGAAAGAATCACTTTTTTATTGAGCTTGCCTATATGTCTCAAATATGGTAAATTTGTAATTTCACCGCTTGGTATCTTAAATATTTCCAATCCCAACCCCTTTAGAAGCTCTATGCTTTCATAATCAAACGGCGTGGAAAGAAATATAATATTTTTGCTTTTACAATAAGAGATCAATTCCTTATGTGTATCAATATCAAGTTCGAGCTTTTTTATCATCTCAAACTGAGACTCTTTTGTATCTGTTGTATCTTGTTGATATGCCGCTTTATCCGCTGTTTTACAAACAAGATTTTCTGCCTTAAATGTTTGAAACTTTACAGCATCAGCACCGGCTTCACATGCAACGTCTATGAGTTGTTTTGCAATTTTTATCGAACCGTTATGATTTACTCCGGCTTCTGCAATGATAAAAACCTTATTCATTTTACGACACTCCCCGCTTTTATAAACCCTTCTATACAGGCAATTTCTTTACATGTAGCATTGCTTCCGTAAAAACTATTTTCTTTGACAAGAGCACCGCCGTTTACAATGGCTCCTGTAGATATATGGCTATTGTCTTCTACCACAGCATCATGCTCGACAAGCGCTTTGGAATTAATAATACAGTTTTTTCCTATTTTGGCATTTGCGTTGATAAGAGCATGATGCATCACTATGCTACCCTCTGCCACTTTTGCATGTTTTGAAACATAAGCCAAAGGAGAAATAATCGTGGGAATTTTATATCCAAGTGATTGCAGTTTATGAAAAAGTTTTACGCGTACACTATTTGATCTAATATGTCCTATAGTGACGAATGCATATTGATACTGCTCTTTTAGTGTATCCAAGTCGTCATCCGTTCCTATCAAAGGATATCCGAATATAGTTTCCGATTCACCGCTATATTTCTCTATTATTCCGGCAATTTCAAATTTTTTTTCTTGTTCAATAACATCAATAACAGACTTACAATGTCCGCCACCGCCAATTAAAATAATCTTTTCCATTACATTCTCACACTACTCGGTATATTGACAACTCGTTCTTGTAGCCATTTTGAATGCTTCAGTTCTGCACTTTGACAATCTTTAAACATCTCAAGCTCATTCATTAAGCGCCAAATAGGTCTACTCATGACACCATGCGTATTCATAAATTCTAAAAACTCATCCCTTTGGTTTTTATTTTTAAGAATGACTCCGTTGAGCCAATAATTAGATTTAGCATGCTCTGGTTCCTGTATAAATGTTAGATTTTCCTGTTTAGCAAAAAACTCCTTATATAAATCGGCCAATTCTCTTTTATTTTCTATAAACTTATCTAATTGTTCAAGTTGCGCAACCAATAATGCTGCATTCAAATTAGGAAGACGATAATTATAGCCTAGTTCATCATGGGCATACTCCCATTTATGTGCTACCTTTGCAGTCGTTGTAATATGCTTTGCTCGTTTCGCCAATGTTTCATCGTTTGTTATAATACACCCGCCTCCACCACTTGTGATAATTTTATTTCCGTTAAAACTAATAGCTGCCACATCTCCAAATGTTCCGGTATGTCTGCCTTTATAAAAGGAACCTAAGCTCTCCGCAGCATCTTCTACTAACCTTATATGCCATTCGTCACAAATGCTTTTAATCTCATCTATTTTACATGGATGCCCGAAAGTGTGCATAGGGACACAGGCTTTTATAACTTTTTTTGTTGTTTTATTAATACATTGTTTCTTTATAATTTCGCAGTTTTCATTTAAAAATTTATTGAGTGATTCTGGACTGAGCCCAAGTGTTTCTCTATCTACATCAAGAAATATCGGTTTTGCACCGCAGTAGCTTATAGCGTTACATGTAGCGACAAAAGTGAGCGCCTGAGTAAGTACCTCATCCCCATTTGCCACATCTGCCAAAATCAGTGAAACATGCAAAGCTGATGTTCCGTTTACTGTTGCTACAGCGTATTTTACACCTGTAAATTCCGCAATTTTTTCTTCAAATTTATCAACAAATTGTCCGACAGAAGAGACAAAAGTGGAATCTATGCATTCGTTTAAATATTTTTTTTCATTTCCTATAAACCTGGGTTCATGCAGAGGAATGAACTCTTTAGTTTGGTAAATATTTTGGATAAAAGTGGTTATTTTTTTATTCAAATTTGTTTCCTTTGTCCTCGACGATACTTCGTACATCGTTTGCAGTTCTGATGCTAAAATTTTCGTTTTCTTGACGCGTCTCACATCTTTCCA
>Ga0114934_10002599_pt1 | contig 11534 bp, 11 predicted proteins | sample 4SBtaG_2_FD_99695 | JGI IMG/M metagenome (GOLD analysis project Ga0114934, IMG submission 99695) | Deep subsurface microbial communities from Kolumbo volcano to uncover new lineages of life (NeLLi) - 4SBTROV10_white metaG | ecosystem: Environmental > Aquatic > Marine > Volcanic ...
AAGCAAAAGAATTTGTTGTTGTTGAACTATTGGAAGCAGCAGTATCTATTCCAATAACGATCAAACTAGATGCTATAAAAGTAATCAGAAGAGATGAAGAGTAAACCTCTTCAAATCCTCTTTCATAAACGTAAGAAGATCAACTTTTTATGGATTAACACCTACCAAATAACCGTAAATCCTAGGGATTTAATGAACTTTTAGTTCATTTAATAGGTGTTAAGTTCAATATTCCTCGGGCGGTGGCTAAAATAACATTTATATAATTCAATCTTTTTCTTTATTCTATGGAACTAAGTAAATTTCTTGTCAAAGCCAAAATTGCCACTTACGCAAGTGAGGGAGAAGCCAACGAAAGGGTTTTAGAAGATGGAGCAAAAGAACTCACTTTTGAAAGTGATGGCTTTAGGTATCGTGATAGATATTATGGTTTCAACCCTTTCGTTGGAGAAGAAATTGTTTGGAAAGATGATAAAATTGTTTGGTCTATGAATTACTTTGGAAAAATTTCTTCTGATGTTGTTTCTGGAAAAGAAGTTTACAAATTTCTCCAAAGTGCGATGAGGCAAGTCAAAGAAGATAGACCATTTAGAGGACCAAACAATTTTAAGAGTGGCGATTTTGAATACATAGATGAATCAAATGGTGATGTTCATAACTTTACAGGAATTGAAAAAATTTTATTCAAAGGGAAAGAAATTTACAGATTGAATTATCATGGTGGATCAATGTAACGCCGCCACCCTGCATCATACTGTCGCTCCGTTTCACTCCGCGATTTTTTCTTGCAGAAAAAACACATAACAGCGATTAAGAGGAAAAATCTTGCAGAATTTTGCCCAAATTCGGCTTCGCCGAACTTCTCTAAATCCCGATGTTAGTTTCAATTTAGTTTAAGTTTTTTCTTTTAGTAAAAGAAACAAAAGGGGGGATTTTAGTCCTCTGGACATATACTCTCGCTACGCTCCAAAATTTATATTAAAGAAAGGGGGAGTTCTAAAAAATGGAGGGGGGAGTTTTTTCAAAGTTACAAGAAAGATTTATAAAGAAATAGTTCATATGAATTCATATGGGAAGAAAAACTGTAGCTTTAAGCTTGGATCAAGATATCTATAAACAGTATCAGAAATACTGTGAAGATCATCAAATGATACTCTCAAGAAAAGTGGAATTCTTAATGAAAAAAGAATTAGAGGATATTAAAAATGTTTGAACAAATATTTAAGAATGTTGATGATATCTTATGGAAAGATGCTGGTTGTGGTAGTGAATTAGATTATGTAGAACAAACTTCGTGGGTTTTATTCTTAAAATACTTGGATGATTTAGAACAAGAAAAGAAAGTTTCTGCAGAACTTGCTGGAAAAACTTATGAACGTGTTATTGCTTTGGAGTTTCAATGGAGTGTTTGGGCAATGCCTAAAAAAAAAGATGGAAAACTAGATTATAATAAAGCAATGACTGGAGATGATCTAGTTGATTTTGTCAATCAAAAACTATTTCCTTATTTGAAGAAATTTAAACTTGAATCTGAAAATGCTGATTCTATCAAGTATAAAATTGGAGAAATATTTAGTGAGTTAAAAAACAGAATACAAAGCGGTTATAATCTTAGAGAAGTACTTAATCTTATTGATGAATTGAAATTTGGTACCAGTGCTCAGAAGCATGAAATGTCTCATTTATATGAAGCTAAAATTCAAAAAATGGGTAATGCTGGAAGAAACGGTGGAGAATATTATACTCCACGTCCACTGATTAAAACAATCGTGAAAGTTGTAAAACCAAAAATTGGTGAGAAAGTTTATGATGGCGCAGTTGGTTCAGCGGGTTTCTTGTGTGAAGCATTTAATTATCTTAATCATTCAAATTTAAGCACAGTGGACGATAAAATATTACAGAAAAAAACATTTTACGGTAAAGAAAAAAAATCGTTAGCGTACATTATTGGCATAATGAACATGATTTTTCATGGTATTAGTTCTCCAAATATTATTCACATTAATACTTTAGCAGAGAACATAATAGATATACAAGAAAAAGATAGGTATGATATAGTTTTAGCTAATCCTCCTTTTGGTGGAAAAGAAAGGGCAGAAGTACAACAAAACTTCCCGATAAAAACTTCAGAGACTGCATTTTTATTCCTGCAGCATTTTATTAAGATTTTGAAAGCTGGTGGTCGTGCAGGTATTGTAATCAAAAATACTTTTTTATCAAATACTGATAATGCTTCAGTAAGTTTGAGACGACATTTACTTGAGAATTGTAATTTGCATACTATTTTAGATATGCCACAAGGAACATTCTTAGGAGCTGGTGTTAAAACTGTAGTGTTGTTTTTTGAGAAAGGAACTTCTACAAAGAAAGTTTGGCATTATCAATTAAATCTTAGTAGGAATCTAGGAAAAACTAATCCATTAAGTGAGAAAGATTTAGAAGAATTCTTGGAGTTACAAAAAGGGTTCAAAGATTCAGATAATTCGTGGAGTGTAAATGTTTCAGACATTGATACAAAAACTTATGATTTATCTACAAAGAATCCGAACAAGAAAGAAGAAGCTCCACTGCGAGAGCCAGAAGAAATCTTGAATGAGGTTGCATTACTGGATAAAGAAACAGTACAAATAATGAAGCGTATTAAGGAGTTATTATAGGATGACTTGGGAAGTTAAGAAGTTGGGAGATGTTATAATTATAGAACGAGGAGGCTCACCTAGACCAATTAAAAAATATTTAACGACCTCTTCAGATGGAATAAATTGGATTAAAATTTCTGATGCGACTGTCTCAGATAAATATATCTATAAAACTCAACAGAAAATAACTCAAGAAGGATTAGCTAAAACCAGATTAGTTAAGGAAGGAGACTTCATATTATCAAACTCAATGAGTTTTGGAAGACCATATATTATGAAAACTACAGGTGCTATTCATGATGGTTGGTTAGTATTAAAGCAAAAGGATGAAAAATTATTTGAGACAGAATTTCTTTATTATTTGCTTTCTTCTCCATATGTTTTTCAACAATTCAATTATTTAGCTTCAGGATCAACAGTTAGAAATCTAAATATTGCTTTAGTTAGTTCAGTTAAAGTCCCTGTTCCTCCACTTCCAATCCAAAAGAAAATAGTTAAAGTTCTTGACTCTGCTTTTGAAAAAATAGCAAAAGCAAAAGAAAACTCTGAAACAAACTTAAAGAATGCAAAAGAAGTTTTTGAAAGTTACTTGCAGAAAGTATTTGAAAACAAAGGAGATGATTGGGAAGAAAATATTTTAGAAAATATTACTAATGTTGAATATGGTTTTACAGGTAAAGCAAAAAAAGAAGGAGAATACAGGTATGTTAGAATAACTGACATGGATAAGGACGGTCTTCTAATTCTGAATAATAAATTATATTTGAAAAAATCAAAAGAAGCAGATAAGTTTATAATTAAAAATCACGATTTATTAATGGCTAGAACGGGTGCTACTTTTGCAAAAGTTTTATTCTTTGAAGAATTTGAAAAATCAGTTTTTGCATCTTATTTAATTAGAATTAATTTTAATATTAATATGAATAATAAGTTATATTGGTATTTTAGTAAATCAAAGTTTTATTGGAATCAAGCGAACAAGTTGGCTTCAGGTTCTGCTCAACCTCATTTTAATGGTTCTGCAGTTAAGAAAGTGAAATTTTCTTACCCTAAATCACTTTCTGAACAAAAAGCAATCGTTTCAAAACTGGATAATCTTTCAAAGCAAACTAAACAACTAGAAAGTATTTACTCTCAAAAACTATCTTCTTTAAAAGAACTTAAACAATCAATCTTACAAAAAGCTTTCAAAGGCGAACTCACAGAGGTTAAAGCATGAAAAAACATGATAAACTAATCATTTTCCAGAATGAAAAAATAAGACGAATATGGCATGAAAAAGAATGGTTTTATTCTGTTATTGATATAGTTCGAGCATTAACTAATAGTGTGAACGCTAGAGATTACTGGTATAAAATGAAAATCAGGCTTGGCGAAGAGGAAAAAGCTGAACTGTCGACAATTTGTCTACAGTTGAAAATACCGGCTGAAGATGGTAAATTAAGAGAAACTGACTGTGCTGATAAAGAAGGTATTTTCAGGATAATTCAATCAATACCTTCGCAAAAAGCCGAACCTTTCAAAAGATGGCTTGCAAAAGTAGGAAAAGAAAGAATTGATGAAATAGAAAACCCTGAACTTGCCCAAGAAAGAATGAAAACGTTATACGAAGCAAAAGGATATCCTAAAGATTGGATTGATAAAAGACTTCGAGGAATAGCTATAAGGCAAAATTTAACCGATGAATGGCAAAAAAGAGGAATTACAGAAAATAGAGATTTTGCAATACTCACAGCAGAGATTTCAAAAGCAACATTTGGACTTACACCAACAGAATATAAAAAATTTAAAAACCTACCAGTAAAATCCAAAGAAAATCTCAGGGATCACATGGATGATTTGGAACTTATTTTCACCATGCTCGGAGAAAGAGTAACAACAGAGATTTCAGAAAAAGAAGAACCTGACACATTTGATAAAAGTAAAAAAGTCGCTAAAAGAGGCGGAAATGTTGCTGGAACTGCAAGAAAAAAAGCAGAAAAAGAATTAGGAAGAAGCGTTATTAGTAAAACAAACGCGAAAGAATTAACAACAAAGGAAAAAAAGGAATTAAAATGAACGAATCACAAACTGAATTTGAACTAATCGAGCCAAAACTAAAAGAAAGTGGCTGGGGAGTAGTTGAAGGTTCAAAAATCCTTAAACAATTTAAAATTAATTTAGGAAGGATTCAAACTGGAAACAGAAGAGCATCTCCACTTAGAGCAGATTATATTCTTTCATACAAAGGAAGAAAACTAGCAGTTATTGAAGCAAAAAGTGATGATCATGAACCAACTGAAGGAGTTGCTCAAGCGAAGAACTACGCACTTAAACTTAATTTAGAAACAGCATATGCTACAAATGGAAAACAAATTTATGAAATATGTATGACAACAGGAAAAGAATGGTATCCTGAAAGATTTCCAACTCCACAAGAATTATGGAATAAAACATTCAAGCAAGAAAACAACTGGAAAGACTTATTTCATGAAGTTCCAAGAGGTGGAATTTACGAACCTCGATTCTATCAAGAAATTGCAACAAATAAAGTATTAGATGCAATAGCAGAAGACAAAAAGAGAATTCTTTTAACATTAGCAACCGGAACAGGAAAAACAACCATTGCATTTCAAATAGCATGGAAATTATTCCAATCAAGATGGACTTTGCAAAAAGATGGCAAAAGAAGACCAAGAATTCTTTTCTTAACAGATAGAAATATTTTAGCAAACCAAGCATTCAATGAATTTTCTAGCTTTCCAGAAGATGCTCTAGTAAGAATTAAACCAAGTGAAATAAAAAAGAAAGGGAAAGTACCGACAAACGGAAGCATATTCTTTACAATCTTTCAAACTTTCATGAGCGGACCTAATGATTCACCATACTTTGGAGAATATCCAAAAGACTATTTTGATTTCATAATCATTGATGAATGTCATAGAGGTGGTGCTAATGACGAAGGAAACTGGAGAGTAATCATGGAATATTTCTCAGACGCTGTACAATTAGGTTTGACAGCAACTCCAAAAAGAAACGATAATGTAGATACATACAACTACTTTGGAGAACCAGTTTATATTTACTCATTAAAAGAAGGAATTAATGATGGGTTTTTAACACCATTTAAAGTTAGAAGAATAAAAACAACAATGGATGATTACATGTATACTTCTGATGATGAGGTTATTGAAGGAGAAGTAGAAACTGGAAAAATATACGAAGAAGCTGACTTTAATAGAATAATAGAAATAAAAGAAAGAGAAGCAAATAGAGTAAATATTTTCATGGATGAAATAAATCAAAATGAAAAAGCAATAGTCTTTTGTGCAACTCAAGATCACGCTTTAGCAGTTAGGGATTTAATTAATCAAGTCAAGAAGAGTAAAGATCCAAATTATTGTGTAAGAGTAACTGCAAATGATGGCAAATTAGGAGAACAATACTTAGACGAATTTAGAGACAATGAAAAAACAATACCGACAATCCTTACAACATCCCAAAAACTTTCAACAGGAGTGGATGCAAGAAATATCAGAAACATAATATTAATGAGACCAGTAAACTCAATTATTGAGTTTAAACAAATAGTTGGAAGAGGAACAAGATTATTTGAAGGAAAAGAATTCTTTACGATTTATGATTTTGTAGATGCGTATAAACATTTTAATGATCCGGAATGGGATGGAGAATCTCTTGAACCTGAACCAAAAGAACCTAAACCAATGGTTATTAGAGAACCAAAAGTGCCACCTTATAACGAGGATAACGAAGAAGAAAAACCTAAGAAAAAGAAACTAAAAATAAAACTCAAAGATGGAAAAGAAAGAGAAATTCAACATATGGTTCAAACTTCTTTCTGGAGTGCAGATGGAAAACCAATCTCTGCAGAAGAATTTTTACAAAGTATGTATGGAAAACTTCCTGAATTTTTCAAAGATGAACAAGAATTAAGAAAAATTTGGTCAAACCCTACAACACGAAAAGCATTACTTCAAAAACTAGAAGAAGCAGGATATGGTATGACTGAATTAAAAACCCTTCAACAATTAATCAATGCAGAAAAAAGCGACATATTTGATGTTTTAGAATATATTGCATTCGCAATCAAACCAATTTCAAGAGAAGAAAGAGTTGCAAAAGCACAAAAAAGCATATTCTATGATCTTGAAAACAATGAAAAAGGATTCTTAGAATTCGTATTATCCAAATATATTGAAATTGGTATTGAAGAATTAGATCAAGAAAAACTTCCAGCTTTACTTAAAATAAAATATCAAGCAATTAATGATGCAACAGAAGTTCTTGGAGGAGTAGATAAAATTAAACAAACATTCATAAAATTACAGAAACATTTATTCGCAGATGAAGTTGTGGCGTAGCTAAAATGATAAATTTTTATAGTTTTAATGGGTGTAGTAAAAGTCCAAAGCTAGATGATTGTATAGAATTCAAATCAAAAAAAACAGATTTAAAATTCCCTTGTGTTGTTTTAATGAGGTTTAATAATTGGAATGATTATTCTCATTATACTCATTTCAATGCTTTTTTTCTTAAAGATAAAGAAACAGAAATAATTGATTTAGGAACAATTATGATTATTCAATCTAAAGCAAAAGACTTAAGAACAAATTTGCCTGACGAATTTACTGAACTAACAAAAGAAGAATATTTTTCAAGAGGAACTTTATTCTTTTATAATAAACTCACAGAAAATATTGAAATTAAAGAAGATATTTTATCCAATTTGAATGATATTCACTTTCATCATTATTCCAGAGAACATATATGTAAAATAGATTCAGATCTATCTGATGCATACGATAATTCTTTATTCAGAAATGATTTTTATGAATTAGAAGTTTCTTCAGAATATGCAAAAAATTCTTTGGAGATTATAGATAAAATTAATGCATGTTTAGAGTCTTTATCTAAACTTGATGAAAATAGTCAAAAAATAGTTCAGAAATTATTATATGGTTCAGTAATTACTGCATTAGAATCATATCTTGGTGACGCATTTAAATATCATATTATCAATAAAAAAAGTTTTTTCTATTCTTTCTTAAGAAATTATGATTTTAAAAATGAGAAAAAATATGATTTAAAAGAGTTAGGTTTACAAGGAGATAAAATTGGAGAATTTATTGAAAATAGAATAAAAGAAATTATGAACAATACTATCTTTCATAAAGTCGAATTAGTTAATGAATTATATAAAAAAATACTAAATGTTGAATTACCTTCATCATTAATGGATTTCAAAGATCCAATTCAAAAAAGACACGATATATTTCACAGAAATGGAAAAAATATTGCAGGAATAGATTTAGAAATTAGTTCTGGAGATATAACAAACTTAATACAATCTGTAAAAAAGTTCATTAGTGAAACAGAAAAAATTATTACTGCACAAACTTAACTAAAAACTCCCCCGTGCTTCTTTAACTCTATGAGCCTTCGGCTTTGATGATACGAACTCCCCCTTGCTACTTGTTCTTTATGTATCGCTTCGCTCTTTTGAAGGAACGAACTCCCCCCGTGCTTCACACATATTGACTCGCTACGCTCGAATTGATTGGAACTTAAACACAACTCTGCGGACGCAGGTTTCCCACACTTCGTATGGGAAACGAACTTAACAGGGCTTAAAGGGTTCGAAACAACCGCTTCACTATTTTGCCAAGCAAAATTTGTTTCTCTCCCAAATTTTTTGCTACGCAAAAAACTTCCCTTAAGCCCGATGTTAGTTTCAATTTTTAAGAATGCCTTAAAATTAAAACAAAGAAATAGAAAATAATATTTTTTCTCCCAGCTAATAGGAGGGATGCACTTAGTCCTTTGGATAGATAGTTTTGACTTCATCAAGAGATTTATTTATTGGGCACTTTTACTTAAAAAAAACTCAAAAAGATAACATAAGATAAAAAAACTAAATACATAAACAAAAGAAAAATTCCTTGTTTCTTAGTCAATTTTTCTTCTTCTGCAAAGAAATATAAAACAATTATTGTCGCTCCCAAAAGACCTAAAATAATTTCTAGATGCTGGAAAGCAATTTGCACAGGACCAACAAAAATACTATAAATCAAAAGAGGCAAGCCCAATCCAACAAAAATATCAAATATATTTGAACCAAAAACATTTGAAACAGCATCATCTAAATCTCCTTTTTTTGCATTGACTACTGAAATTACTGTATCTGGAACAGAAGTCGCAGCCGCAGTTATGGTGAATGCAATTATCACGGGGGAGATATTTAAAATTTCAGAAAGATTTATTGAAGATTTTGTTAAAAAATAAGTTGCAATTCCAATAATTACCATTGTAACTAAGAAAATTCCTATTTCTTTGAATATTTTCACTCCTTTTTTTTTCTCTTTTTTTTTCTCTTTTCTGTACTTTTTACTATAATTTACAATTTCTCTTATGTAAACCATATAAACCAACAACAGAGCAATAGCGATTCCTAATCCCCACATTTGAAAATATAATAATAAAACAATAAGTGCAAAAACAGCGATAAGATAAAACATTGCATCTCGGCTAATCACTTTCTTGCTAACCTTAAACGCAACTGGTGCAACTAAAACACAAAGTCCCGGAATAATTAAAAGATTGAATAAAGCTGAACCAGCAATGGTTCCAATTCCTACTTCAAATTTTTTAAAAAATATGACTGCAAACAAAGCAACCAAAAGTTCAGGCAATGAACTTGCAATGGCATCAAAAGTCGCACCTTTCACAGAACGAGGCAAATTAAGATAATCTCCAATTTTTGAAGAACTTTTCGCAAAAATATTTCCAACATAAAAAATTACAATACTTGCAATAAAAATAATCAACATGCTTATTATCAATCCCATACAATAAAACAAATAATTCCAACTTTTAAATTTATCGTAAAAGTACCCTCTTCTTTTTTAGGAAAAAAAGAAACAAAAAAGCGCGTCTCTCTCTAATACATTGCCCGCCCAAAAAATTTTATTTAATGGACAACTTTTATTGGTATAAACACATTATATTCGATTTGCTTGATCCAAATCTAGATGAAAATTGGTCTGAAGAAAAAGAAACTCGCAAAAATTTCAAAGTCTTTTTCTATGGAATTATTGAAAGATGGATTAACAAAAATCCAGAAGGTTTTGTTGAAGAATTTGATTTTGACGAGTTAAAAGTTTTTAATGATAGTCCTATGTCGCTCTATTCAGAAAACAAAAGTCCATTTGCCATCAGAGAAAAAATTCTTATTGACTAAAACACCATGAATTAAACTCAAAATCCTCTTTCATAAACGTAAGAAGATCAACTTTTTATAAATTAACCTCTGTGAAATTAACCTCAGAGAGATTAACACTTATAAAATAACTGTAAATCTAGGGATTTAATGAACTTTCGGTTTATTTAATAGGTGTTCTGCAATTTCTAAAGTTAAAAAAAAGAGAGGGCTTAAAAAATTGAAATCAATTCATTTATAAAACAAAAATGATATAAACATATGCACAATTATATTTTTATGGTTGATGTTTTATTAATTAATTCACCTTTGTTTAGAAATAAAGTAAAGGGATATTCAGAAGATTCATTACCTCCGTTAGGTTTAGGATATATTGGAACAGAACTTAAAACAAATCATTTTGACATAAGATTAATTGATAGTGTTGCTAAGAATATACCTTTAGATGAATTAATTAGTTCAATAGAATTTCAAAAACCAAAATTTACAGGTCTAAATATTTTCTCTACAAATTTGGATTTAGTAAAAGAAATTGTTGAAGGAACAAAAGAAGAAACTCATTTTTTAATTGGGGGGCAAGTTACTAAAAGCATATATAAAACAATTACAGATTTTAAAACTTTTAACCAATTAGATATTATAATTGGTGAAGGAGAACATATAGTTTCTAGTATTGTTAAAAATGATGTAAAAGAACAACCATTTTATACTAAAAAAAATAGAAGAGTTTTTAAAATAGATAACAATTCAATATATTTTCCACAAGATATTTCAAATTCAATTTTAGATCGTTCTTTATTTGAAAATGAACCATCAAAAAATAAATATGGGCATAATGAAGCTAATATCATTAATAGTAGGGGTTGTATGTATAACTGTGCATTTTGCGGTGCTGCAAAAAGCTTAAATAAAGATATTTCTATCAGAATAAAGGACGAGAATAGTATAAAAGAAGAAGTAAATTACTTGATAAATTTATATCCTGATTTAGAGAGTATACGAGTACTAGATGACCTATTTTTAAGAAATGTCGAAGATATTGAAAAAGTTAATAGAATTTTTAATAATAAATTATATTGGAGAACTATGGCTCATGCACTGTCTTTTAAAAAAGCAGATAATGGTGATTTTAAAATATTATCTCAAAGTGGTTGTAAGGAAGTTTTTATGGGAATAGAATCAGGTTCTCAAAAAATTTTAAGATCTATAAATAAAACTCATAATTTAAAATATTTAGAAGAAACAATAACTAATTTGCTAAAAGTAGGAATAGATGTTAAAGGTTATTTTATATATGGATTTCCAGAAGAAACTTATGAAGAAATGAATGATACTTTCAACTTAGCACATAAACTTAAAACTATATCTTCCTCTTATAGTGGTAATTTTACAACGAGTGTATTTCAGTTTAGACCATATCATGGAACGATAGTATATAATAGACTTAGTAAATCAAATCAAGAAAGTCTTAGTTTTTCCAGAAATCAAAATTTAAATTTAGATGGAAGATTACAATTTAATTTTCATGCTGGAAATTTTAGTTGTGAAAGTGAAGAAACTGTAGAATATTATATTCAAAAAACTTCAGAATTAAATTAAAAATGAAAAGTATAACAAGTTGTCAAAAATGTGATTTATATAAAAATCAGTTACCTCTTGTAGATAATTCTACAAAAGGT
>Ga0114934_10002600_pt1 | contig 11533 bp, 10 predicted proteins | sample 4SBtaG_2_FD_99695 | JGI IMG/M metagenome (GOLD analysis project Ga0114934, IMG submission 99695) | Deep subsurface microbial communities from Kolumbo volcano to uncover new lineages of life (NeLLi) - 4SBTROV10_white metaG | ecosystem: Environmental > Aquatic > Marine > Volcanic ...
ACAAAATAGCTCGTGATGATAACGGCGATGAAGATAAGTATGGTCGTACAAATTGGAATTTCATCTCAAGTAAAGAGTATGGAAATGAGCTTATTGAGTTTATTAAGGCAAGAGGCGTAGACCGGGTTGTGGAAACATTTAAGACTGCTGCCGGAATGACGGGTGAAATGCCTGGTCCGGATGAGGGTGTTGTCGGCGGTGAACGTAACATTAATCCCCCTGAAGGAGGCGAGGCTCCTTTTGGAGGTAATATTGGAGAAGATGAAAAGTTTGATGAATTATCGGAGGGGCCTGAAGAATCTCCAGAAGAGCCAACTGATGATAAAGAAAGAGTTAAGAAAGTTGAGAAGGCTTATGACGAGCTCGGCGATGCAATCAAAAAGCTTATTGGTAAGGAAGATATAACTGATGAAGACAAGAACCGATTGGATGATGTAATGGGAGCTGTAGAAGAAACCCCTAAGGCATTAACTGACGAACATGCTTCGCGTGAAGCCAAGTTAAAGGCAATTGAGAATCTTAGTAAAACATCTTATGAAAAGGTTGTCTCTTTCTTGAAATATGCAAAGTCTTCTCTCGAAGAGGAGCAAGAGGCGGAAGAGGAAGAGGACAAGAAGAAAGATGACGAAGAGGATGAGACTGAAGACAAGAAGGTGGATAAGAAAGAAAATAAGAAGGGTAAGAAAAAAGATGATGAGGAAGATGATGAGGAAGAAGACAAGGAAGAGGATAATAAGAAGGGTAAAAAGAAATCATCAGATAAAACAGCGTCTCCCACTGGTCATGAAGTGAAAGATATCGCTGCTCCAGCAAACGCTGGCAGAAAGATCACTTCGCCGACTGGTAATGAGCCAAAAGATGTTCCTGAGATTATTTCTCCGTATATTAGCGATTCATATCAGAGTGATAATGTCGGTGGGCAGGATATGAATGTCGAGTCTGTCAGAGAACAACACGACAAAGATATGGCTGCAGCGACTTCTAATCCTACTGGCGCTGACATTGATGGTCAAAAGTCTGCTTCTTCTGAATTCGCAGGTAAGGTAGGTGAGGTAATTACTGCGAGTGCATTAGAAGAGGCCAAGAATCTGGCTGTAGCTAAGATGAAAGTATCTTTTGAGCTGGCTAGTGAGATGGCAGACAAGGGTCTTATTTCAGAAGATAGTATTCAGGATAAGGCAAATGAATTCTATAACATGAGCGAAGCTGCATTTGATTCCGTTAAAAGAGTCGTATCTGGGCTTGCTAGTGTAAAAAATGATACTGTTAAAACCGCTAGTGCAATAGCTTCACTGGGGAATGTTAATGGTGATAGAACACTCCCAGCTGAGGATAATACGGAACCTAAGACTCTAGCGGATAGGCTGTCAGACTCTAGGTTTGGATGGCATTAGTTTTATTTAGAGGAGGGGCTTCATAGTGCCCCTCCTCTATTATTTATTATTAGTGCAAGTGTCTTAGGAGGAGTGGCTATGAAACAAACTCTTTTAAAGGAACTAGTTAAGCTCGCTGATGATTTAGACTCTTTAGGCAATTTTAAACTTAGTGATAAAATAGATGAAGTTGTTAAAGAGTTAGGTACTATTGTAAAGGATGCAGCTAAGAAAGAAGATAAGGAGTCTGATGACGTTCCGGTTTTGAAAATGAAAGTGAAAAAGTCTGATGATGATGATGGTTCATATAATATTGAGGTTCTCGCTCCGGCAGGTGTTTCACCCTATGACCCGATAATAAAAGCATATGTGCAGAAATATGGACCTTTTGACGGCGAGTTTCTTTTGGACCATTTGGAGACTATGGCTGATTCTGTTCCCTATCAACCAAATATCTTTAGATATATGTTGAGAGGCGGCAGGCCTGGTTTAGGCTTAGGTACTGGTCAAGGGCTAGGCCCGGGTCGAGGATTAGGTCCAGGTCAAGGGCTAGGCCCGGGTCGAGGATTAGGCCCAGGCAGAGGACTTGGTCCAAATGGAGTATTGGACCAAGAGTCGGTAACGGTAGAGGAAGCAGCAGTGCCAGCAGCAATGGTTGCTCCCCTAGCGGATGATGAGGTAATAGGTCAAGACACGGCTATGTCGTTGTTGAAAATAGCTGATGAGTTAGATGAAGCTGGGGCAACAGATCTAGCTGATAAGATCGATAGTCTATTTAAATAAAGGAGTTCTTGATTGATTAGACCTTTAGACGTGGAAGGATTGCCTTCGGGCTTATGGAATGTAGACCCTAATTGTCAGTTTGAGCCTGGGCAGATATTAGGGTTGGTTTCTTTTGGGGGAGAAGTGCTTATGAGTCGGTCCGATGGTACGACGATTATGCCATACGGTATAGCAGATGATGTTAAGACCACTGTGTATACCAAACCATCTGTTAATGAACGAGTATTTGTTAAGCCTCCGACCCAAATTATTGGACAAGATTATTCTGGTAATCCTGTTTTGGTAGCTCCACATTCTACTGAATTGAAGGCATCTAGCATCGTGTCGGCGTCATTTAAATCTGATGTTGACTTGTCTTTACATCCTATAAACGGTACGGTAGAGTTTCCAACAGGGACTGCCTTAAATTATGATTCACAGGGTAATGGAGTTTATGATTCTATAGTCGCTATTGTGTCTTACAGTTATGAGATTGCTGGAGTGCCTGGAGATGATACTACCAGGGGGAGCGGAAAGGTGACTGTGTGGAATAGGAGGGGTGAATATATTGTAGACCAGTTTGATACACTGGCTACTTATCCTCTTAATGGGCCTCTTTATTGCTGTGACGGTAAGTTTACTACCAATCCTCCATGTGAGAACGCTCCGGTATTGGGGATGGTAACAGGTCCACCGTCTACATTAACTGCAACATTGCAATTACTTTGGTTTTAGTTATAGGGTACATGTGATTTATATGTGTTTAAAATTTGGGGGTAAATAATGGCAATCAATGTCAATAGTTCTCACTACGCCGACGCATTTATAGAGTTGTATAAGGTAGCGTCTCTATTGGATGTCTGGGGTAAAGGTAGAGAATCTAAAATACTAACTGCGGTTCTTGAGGGTGATGACGAGGCGATGGACAAACTTGTTGTCGCTAATACAGAATTATTGAACTTACATTCAGAAATCTCATCGGCTTTAAAAGAGCAGGGTGCTCCTATAGAAGTCATGATGGTGATGGATGAGATATTCAGACCTTCATTTGCTAAGGTGGGCTTGAAGCTTGTTGACCGTAGTTTGATAAAAACTGGGGATTCCAAGAGAGAATCGACGGTTGAAAGACTTAATCGACAAATAAAAGAATCTCCAAAAGAGTTTACCCGTCCTACTGAGACTAAGAAGATTAAGGAAATGCCTTCCCCCATTAGACAGAATCTTGATTATGGGCCTAAATTCTATGATTCTGAATCATCTAAAGAATATTTTGATAAACTTGATATGAATAATATGCCAGATGAAAAAGATTTAGAAACTGGCTATGAGGGGCTTGAGGATTCATATACTAAACTACCTAATCAGAATATAAATAGTGGCAGATTTCAACCAACTAAAGATGGACATAAGTCGTCTGGAGTTCTTATTCTTCCTTCTTATATGAATGATGGGATATTTTATCGTGATGATGTATCTCATATGATTATGGAAGCGATTGCGCGTAGAACTACTACTGGTTTGTCTTTTTATTCTGGAGCCGTGCCAATAGGCAAAGAAGAGCTTAATAGTATAGGCGATCTTGCAATGAGGATGAAGATAAAGGGAAAGAATATGCTGGCGGATAAATTATCTGCTATGGTGTTTACTTCAATTCTCAAGAAGGCTTCAGATATGAGGAAGGAAGATCTAGCAAATCTTAGAAAGACTGCTTATAATAATAATGCTTTTGAAACTTCTGGCTTGACTGCTCGTGAGGTAGTTTATCCAATTCGTCCAGAATCAAATATTATGCAGTATGCGCATAATGATAAGATGATTAGTATTGATCCTAGAAGTTTATCTGGTGTTATTATGCGCGCGGATGTTAAGAATCACGTGCTAGAATCGTTATCAGTTAAGAGGCCGATTGGTAAGACTGCAGAAGACTTGAAAGTATATTATGTTAAAATGCTTGAAGACGGTGGTATTTATCGGGCCGCTCGTTTTAAGAAAGTTGCAAAGATTTTGTATGATGTTGATTGCGGTGATATAGATGACAGAATTTTGGATGTTGCGCATGGGCGTTCTGTCAATTTAAGCGAAGCCGAAGGTGCCTTATTCCCAACGCAAAACAAGCAACAAGATATTGATATTGGTACAGCAACATCTATTCCTAATGGAGAGGTTAGCGATAAGCCAGTAAAGATGGCGAGCTATATTGACAAAGATAGCATTCTCGGTAGATACTTGACTGCTAAGAAGAAAGATAAGAAAGACAAAACAGAGAAACCAGATGGTGATCTTATTAAAAGATTTAAAAATTTGTTAGAGTTTGATGATGGCACTCCTATACAAGAAGATGAGGAGGCCGTAGATGTTGAGTCGGCAATACCCGAAGAAGCTAAGTTTGTGGATATGGACGGAAGAGAGATGGAATATACAATTAATATAGAAAATAATTCTAATAGTGCTCATAATGTGTCGTTTAGTCTTATAGGTGATCCTGATACTGGAGAGGTTTCAGTTGTTGGCCATGGCGTAGTTGAAAAGCATTTTAAATCACTTGATGATGCACTAGATTGGTCGGATAAGGTTTCTGAAATATTCAATAATGTTTTAGACTCTGCATCTAATTTGGAAGCTTCTGGTGCTCGTATGTCTGATTTTGTGCGTATTGCAGATATGCATAATGCTGTCATAAAATACGCGACTGGGATTACGACATTCTCTAATAATGTTAAGCGTTTGTTGGAGGTTTTTGATGACGTTGCATAAGAGTTCTATTTCACGGATTACAGGTATTGATACTCTTGATACTTGGGAAAAACTTAAAGAGTCAATCCGCGAAAAAATGTCTGAGAGTGGAACTCTTACTACAGATATAGAGACTGAACAGATTAGAGAAGTTTCTTTGCAATACCTAGACGCAGTAAATATATTTATGAAGCTTTCGTCTGGAGTATCATGTATGGCGAATCCGTATATGAGAGCAGCAATTCTTGAAAATATAGGTATAGTCCTTAATGAAATAGGGGCGTTAGCATCAGCCGTTTTTAGGTCAGAAGATGAAGTCGTAACTGCGTCGTCTGATATGATTGTTAATAATATTATTCTTCCAACCGTGAAGATGAAGGACGCGCTTGTAGGATTAAAAGCTTTTAAAGGTATAGATTCTGCATCGTTGGATGGAGCAATACTTAGTTTGAATACCATGATGAATCTTTTGAATGCTAAAACTTTAGGTGTTTTAGATTCTAAAGACTATTCTATTGTCTCTGGTGATGACACTGTTCACTAATCTAAGTTTCCAAAGGTTATCTAAAAATAATGGGAAATAATAAGACTGCGGTGGCCATTATAAGTTTTAATCGACCGCATTATTTAAGGCCCGTTCTTGAGTCAATTGCTAAACAGACAACTTTTTCTGACTATGATTATTTTCTTTTTCAAGATGGCGCTGTTAATACTTTCAGTAATGAAAGACATGCAAAAGATGAAGATATTGATGAGTCTTGTCGTTTGGCAGAGTCTATTATCCCAGGTATAAAAATCGAAAGGTCTGTAGATAATATAGGAATTTATCTCAATTTCCGTAGAGCAGAACAATATTTATTTAAAGAATGTGACTATTCCAGGATATATTTTTTTGAAGATGATTTTCTTATTCGAAATGATTATTTTGAGACTTTAAAGTGTATGATGGATGCGTACGAGGGGATGCCTATAGCAGAGGTTTCAGCGATAGGCAATCATGCAGCGTCAGTTGAAGCGCAGAAAAAGAATCTAGATAAACTTGTTGTGGGCCTACATCACTGGGCCTATGGCTTGTATAAAGATAAATGGGAAATTCGTGAAAATAATAAACACATGAAGTGGTATCACGATATGGTTTCTGAGGTTGATTATACTAAGCGTCCTGGTAAGGAAATTATTAAATACTATGAAGACAATGGGATTGTTATGAGAGGTTCTTCTCAAGATGGGGCTAAGGATGTTGTGTATGCTTTTGAAAATCTAGGTAGGGTATCCACTTACGCGGTCAATGGTATGTATATAGGTGCCGAGGGTATTCATACTAAGCAGAAATGGTTTGAAGAAAATGGGTTCTCTAATGCGGTGCTTTATCCTGATTCTGCAGAGGTGCGTGCTAAATTAAATAGGGGTCCGAAGTATATTCAGAATCAAGTTAGCATATATGTTTCTTGCTTTATAAAAAAATAAATACTGTCTGTTTGGTTTGTCTATTAATACTTTTGGTTGAAAGTGATTCAGGGGGCAGTTTATAAAATTTTGGTATGCCCTTCTGTAAATATTCCAAAGGAGGCAACATATGCTGTATCTCTTTTATGAGGGTGCACAGCCGATTGGTATATTTGACTTCGACGCAGGGTCAGATACATCAATTACTGCCAATACCATTCAGGGCGGAATGATTGGCAAGCTCGGCGTGGCCTCAGATACTACTAGTCCTACCATTCCTTTGGGTGACGGTTTTGATGAATACGGTGCGAGCGGCGGTGTGAATCCGAATATTAAGACGGTTATTATACCGGCTTCCACAGCTAATACACCTGGCGCTGGTCCGTATTGTATTATAGATGACGGTCACACTGGATATGGTACGATGTTTGGCCACTATTTTGGACATGAGGCTTCGTCCACTAGTGGGTTTAAATATTACCACGCTTGGCGCGACGGTCTGTTGGTAGGGCCCAACACCGTAGCAGGTAGTGGTAAGGTGACTGGTTGGATTACGCCCGGTGTTTATGGCACTGATTATTATGATTCAACCACGATCGATCTTTCAGTAGTAGAAGCGGGTAGTATTTCACCTGGCGATGAACTTACTATTAGTGCAAATGCTACTCTGACTACTGGCGGGACCGCTTTTGGTTCCAATCAGGGCTGTTATTTTGTTTCATTCCTTGGCGATCCATCACTAGTATCAACTTCCTTCAACAGCGTTACTGGCGGTGACACTACTAATCCAATTATGCTGTTTATGTGGAAATAAGGCATAGGGGAATAGGAGAATAAATATGAAAAATAATATTAATGCTAACTCTCAAGTAGATGCACTCCAGCAGTTGATTAAGTTTGCTAGTATGCTAACAGAAGCCAAGGACAATCTACCGAGTAACTTCGGTCTTTCTACTGAACCGACTTACTCTGAAACTGAAAAAGAAGCCCTGTTGAAAGAAGCCCTAGCCACTGATTCTGGCCGTATCGCCCTCGGACAGGCAATGGCAAACCCAATTCGTCGTAACCTCGACTACCAGGGTGTTGGTCGTAAGGCTCTCATTGTAGATCCTCTTCCTCCTGGTGCAATCGCTGTCTACGACAAGGATATCGATGTTTCAGCGACGGTTATTTCAAGTAATGGCGCTGCACCCGAATCGCGTGTTTTTGGTGACAGGGTAAGCGTTCCTGAGTTCGAAGTGATTTCTTATCCTACGGTTCGTATTGCAGAGGTACGTCGTCGTAGATTCAATGTTATCGACCGTGCTCAGCAGAAGGCTCGTCAGGAAATCCAGGCCCAGGAAGACATGAACATCTTTGCGGCTTTGGATTTTGCTTCAACGCAGGAAAACACTCCGGTATCAATTACCAACGGTATCGAGGTACCCGACCTTCTTCAGATGAAGAAACAGATTGATCGTTGGGACTTGGTAACCACTAAGTATTTCCTAAACATTGAAGAGTTTACCGATATTCTCGGATGGTATTCTCACAATGCTTATGGATATGGTATTGACATGGTAACTCAGCGTGAGATTTTGCAATCTGGTCTTTATGCTCATCTTTTTGGCGCTGATATTATCGTTTCTAAGATTGTCCCGAAGGGGACTCTCTTCGCAGCTTCTGATCCAGAGTTTGTTGGTGTAATGCCCGTCAGGCAGGACATAGAAGTACTTCCTGCTGATGAACCACGACAGCTCAAGCTCGGATGGGTAATCAACGAGATTATTGGTATCGGAATTGTTAATGGTCGTGCAGTTTCGAGCGGTATGAAGACTGGTTCTTATACTCAGGGTTCCAGTATGTAATTCATGTTTATATTATAATTTATATCTAATTAAAAGCCCCGCGAAAGCGGGGCTTTTCTTTTGTTGATTAGGCTTTTGTAAATTGTAAATTTATATTCTCTAAGAAAGATAATCAATCAGTTTTAATAGTGCTGCACACAAAATTGCGCTTTGGGACCTGGCTATATCTTTAGCAGTTACCATTTTGCAGTAGCCTTCTTTTTCTAATTTAGTACCATCACCGTTAGTGTTTTTAGGATTTTTATCTTCGATATCTACGGCAAAGAGATGGCATTCACTATCCATGGCTTTTGACGGCTTAACAATGCCCAGGTCTATTAAGTCTTCCTCTCCTACAACGATACCAGACTCTTCTTTCAGTTCTCTTACTGCAGCAGCTTTATGGGACTCATTTTCCTCAACCATTCCTGTAAGAGTTTTTAGGCATACTTTAGTGTCTCCATGGGCAGGAGTCTTTTCAAATCTACCTAGGAATTTCATTTTATCATCTTCTAACTCTCTGTATCCTAATACTCCTACTATTGTACCAGAGCCCCGTATTTCTCTAGCATAAACATATCCGTCATTAGTTTCATATAATCCTAGCCATTCATTATCACTCTTATCAATCCTTTTATCTGCACTAGCAGTTTTAATAACATAATCTGATAAAGCTGCCTCTTGTACTGGTGTGGTTTCTTTTATTTCCTCGCCGGCCTGTTCCATCTCTTTTTCTGTTGCCTTTTGAGGGGGTGGAATAGTTTTATCTTCTATATGTGGCTTTTGTACGTTTACTCCTAATTCCTGTGCGATGTTATATACTGATAAAACAGTCTTTGCGATATTAATGATGTCTATAATTGCCTTAGGAGTATTAGAGGTGATATCTAATTTATTTAAGACAGTTATGATATTAGAGAGCCCGTCAAGGGCATTCTTAATATCCTCAATAATGTTGGATGAGCTATCGTTACTAATTTGCTCTATTATATTTTGGACGACCCCAGACTGGTTATCTATTTGTGCTATTGTAGCTGGGTCATTTGGTCTAGTTTCAGGGTCAGTGATCACCCTTTCTAAAACTTGTAAAAATGGTTCAATATTATCGATTATTTGTCGCACGTAAGAGCTCTTTATATCTTCTGATTTACAAAATAGTCTTGGCATAGTCTCTCCTTCCAAGTAGATTAAATTGTATTAATAGTTGCTAACGACATCGAGACTATTAATATTATAATCTTCATATAGATTAGTTTATTCGAAAGGAGAGGTGTAAGTATGGGACTTTATAAGAATGTAAGCAAGTTGTTGTTGTCAGTGAAAACTCCAAGAAGGATGACTATTGAACCTGGTATGGTTATAGACCTTGGTATGTTTGGAGACATTGCCGGTACAGATTTAGATCTGTATAGGAAAAGGGGTGTTCTTAAGCAGCTTTCCACGACCAAAGATGCTCCAGAGAATATGAAACAAAATACTAAATCTACTAAGACTGTTAGGAGAGCGGATGGTACAGTAGTTGTAGAGCGTATTGTAGAGGATGATAAACATGAGGAACACACTAGTCTACCTGCCAGAATTCATAAACAGGATGGGGGTGTTGTGGTAGAAGCTCCTCAGTCGACTATGCAAGACTTTGCGGGTGGAGAATATAATCCTCAGGCAACTAAGGGTGATACCTACCAACATTTGCCTGACAAAGTTAAAGAAGCTATTGCAAAAGCTGAGAAGGCCATATCCGCTGACCAGACAGAAGCAAAGAATCAGAAATCTGAAGGTGCGAAAGTCGAAAAAGTGGAAAAGGCGCCTAAGAAGACTAAAAAACGTCGTGGTAGACCGCCCGGCAGTAAGAAAACGTCTGCTAAAGCTAGGACTTCTAGGAAATCAACTTCTAGTAAGAAATCTGGTGTTAAGAAGTCTGTAAAAACTGTAAAGTAATACATAAGCTTTTTTCTTATTTTTGTAGGGGGTTATCTTGGCTATTCGTTTAGACCCTAAGCCAGGTGCGGTTGGTCTGGAGAAATCTGCATCAACGCGTCGTAAGTTAGGGGACCATTGTGATTTATCAAATGACTATGTAGATGTGTCTCCGGTGAATACTTGTCCTGCGCAGCCTGGTGGTAGGGAACATCAATTGCCAGGCTATACTCGGGAAGTAACTTGTTCTAGTTGTGGCACTACGTTTACTACGTCTAGGTTGGATACAACTGGTGGTTATAGTACTATCAAATGTCCTAGTTGCGGTGAAACCATAGGACATCTTGGTGGTGCCTGTGGGACATGTAATTCATATATTTGTAGTGGCAGCACTTCTTGTGCTGCTGGATCTACTTGTCCTGTTAAGAGAGTAGTGGATGAGTGTGATTTAGAAATTTTAAATGATTTAATCTGCCAGATACGAGCAGAAGTAAAGGATGCTAATACTTCTTGTTATGCTTTTTCTGCCGCAGAATTATCAGCGTTTTTAGATGCTTCATTGTCAAGATTTAACGGTGTGCCTCATTTTACGGCGTTTAATTGGAAGAATATAGATTTAGTCCGTTTTAGATATATAATAGTAGAAGGTGCAGTGCTTTTGGCATTGGGGTCTCAGACACTGATTGAAGCTGGTAGAGAATTTACTGTTAATGATAATGGTATTAGTTTCACGCCAGCTCAGGTTTCAAGCGCGTTATCGAATCAATTTAGTGCTAGATATACTCAGTATGTGAATGATTTAGATTTTATTAAAATTCACTTTAAGCCAAATCCCGTCGGAGTATTTAGTTATCAATCACTGCTAGTGGGTTCTGGTGATGCCGTTGGGGGGAATCCGGCAGTCTCAAAGTTAAGACATCTACGAGGGAGACGTGTATTTTAGTTTGTTAGAAATCGAAAAAACGGAGGAAATTAATGTTTATTACTGCGAAAAAAGATAAGTGGATGCAAAAGGCAGCGCCCAAGGGCAAAGACGTGGGTAAACTTCATAGGCATTTCGGAATCCCAGAGGATGAAACTATCCCTGTTGGTAAAATTAAAGCAGAGATTAAAAGGCTTCAGAATAAACGTGATAAAAGTAAAGAAAAGAAATTCTCTAAGGATGATCTAAAACTTTTTAGAGAGCTTCAGTTTGCACTCAGGGCGCATAAGAAGAGTGAATTAGTGGATTTAATTGTGAAATCTGCTAACAGATTGGATAGTATTGGTATGAAGAAAGATGCCGATGTTATGGATATAGTATTGAGCTATGTCACAGCTGCTGATGGTTTCTTAAAGACAGCAGACGATGACGACGAGGACGAAAAAGAGAGTCCTAATGTAGATGTCGGCGGAGTAATAAATACTGCTAGAACTGTCAGTAACCTAATGGAAGGTGCAGGCGAAGCAGGCGGGGTCGGTGAAGCAGCGGCTGGA
>Ga0114934_10002601_pt1 | contig 11528 bp, 7 predicted proteins | sample 4SBtaG_2_FD_99695 | JGI IMG/M metagenome (GOLD analysis project Ga0114934, IMG submission 99695) | Deep subsurface microbial communities from Kolumbo volcano to uncover new lineages of life (NeLLi) - 4SBTROV10_white metaG | ecosystem: Environmental > Aquatic > Marine > Volcanic ...
GCAAGCTCTTCTATACCACGTAATCTTAAAATATCATGTGGTGTCAACTCACCTTCAACGATCGTTTCGCCTTTTTCGACAAACTCCCCTTCAAACACGGTGATATGTCGCCATTTTGGAATCAACGTTTCATATTGTTCACCTTCTTTATCGGTAATAATAATCCGCTGCTTACCTTTAGTCTCCTTACCAAACGAAACAATCCCTGTCGCTTCGGCTAGAATCGCAGGATCTTTTGTCTTCCGTGCTTCAAACAAATCGGCTACTCGTGGCAGACCCCCGGTAATATCACGCGTTTTACTTGATTCTTGCGGAATTCTGGCCAATACATCACCGACCTGAACTTCGCCGCCATCATTGATGCTTGCAATCGCGCCCGCTGGTAAAAAGTATTGCGCAGGAATCTCCGTACCAGGCAAATTAATGGTATTACCCTGCTCATCGACCAAACGAACCATAGGTCGCAATTCCTTGCCAGCCGCACTCCGTTGCTTTGGATCGATAACCACCTTGGAACTTAAGCCCGTGACTTCATCGGTTTGTTCTTGTACCGTAATACCATCAATGAAATCTTTGAGCTCAACAATTCCTTGCACTTCGGTTATTACCGGATGCGTATGCGGATCCCAGCTGGCGATAACATCCCCTGCCGATACTTGTTTACCATCATCGACAGTCATCACGGCACCATAAGGCACCTTATATCGCTCACGCTCACGACCGTAAGAATCAATAATTCCAATTTCACCTGAACGTGATACCGCAACCAGCTGACCATCTCTATTACGAACCGTTTTCATATTGGTCAGTTTAATCGTACCATCCAGTTTGACCTGAACATTACTGATAGCTGCTGCTCTTGATGCCGCCCCACCAATATGGAATGTGCGCATGGTTAACTGAGTACCAGGCTCGCCAATAGACTGTGCAGCAACTACACCAACAGCCTCGCCAATATTCACCAGATGACCACGCCCCAAATCACGTCCGTAGCATTTGGCACAAACGCCGTGACGGGTTTCACAAGTAATAATAGACCTGACCAGTAACTGATCAACACTGTTTTCTTCGAGCAACACCACCAGGTTTTCATCAATCATCGTTCCAGCTGGAATAATGATTTCAGAACCATCGGCGGACATCACATCATCAACAACGACACGCCCCAAGACACGTTCTGATAATGGTTCAACAACATCCCCACCTTCAATGATCGGCGACATAGTCAATCCATTTTTAGTCCCGCAATCCTGTTCGAAAATCACCAAATCCTGACCGACATCGACCAGGCGCCGCGTCAAATATCCCGAATTCGCTGTTTTCAGTGCCGTATCGGCCAAACCTTTACGCGCACCGTGTGTTGAAATAAAGTACTGCAATACATCCAGGCCTTCGCGGAAATTTGCTGTAATAGGCGTCTCGATAATTGAACCATCGGGCTTAGCCATCAATCCACGCATCCCAGCCAACTGCCGAATCTGAGCCGCCGAACCCCGTGCTCCAGATTCAGCCATCATAAAGATTGAGTTGAATGACTTCTGTTTAACGACATTGCCTTCTTTATCAACTGCTTCCTCTTCACCCAAGCCTTCCATCATCACGCGAGCAACCTGCTCGTTTGCATGTGACCAGATGTCGATAACTTTGTTGTATCGCTCACCGTCTGTCACCAACCCCGATGCATATTGACTTTGAATCTCACGGACTTCGGCCTCAGCGTTGCGTATGATTTCGGCTTTTTTCTCAGGTATCGCCATATCTTCGACACCAAACGAAACGCCAGAACGCGTCGCCCATCGAAAACCTAAATACATAATCCTGTCAGCCAGGATAACCGTCTGTTTAATGCCTAAATAGCGATAACTAAAGTTTATCAACTTAGATATATTCTTTTTGGTCATATCGACATTGACAATGTCGAATGGCATGCCTTCCGGCACTATCTGCCAAATCAAGGCACGGCCGACTGTAGTTTCATAGCGCTTGACGCCGCTCTCAAAACTACCATCAGGCTGTATCAGCTTTTCATGCACCCGTAGTTGGATTTTAGTCTGCAACTCAACGGCACGATGATCCAACGCCTTAACAACTTCATCCGTATCGGCAAAATAAGAACCATCGCCTTTCGCGTTGACTTTCTCACGGCTAATAAAATAAAGCCCCAATACGACATCTTGTGATGGGTTAATAACCGGCTCACCATTGGCTGGCGACAAAATATTGTTTGTCGCCATCATCAGAGTCCGCGCTTCGAGTTGCGCTTCAATAGCCAGCGGAATATGCACCGCCATTTGGTCGCCATCGAAGTCGGCATTAAAAGCACTACACACCAGTGGATGTAACTGAATCGCTTTACCTTCAATCAAGGTGGGTTCAAATGCTTGAATACCCAGTCTATGCAGTGTCGGAGCGCGATTTAATAAAATTGGATGTTCTCTGACCACTTCTTCCAAAATATCCCAAACCTCTGCACCTTCCCGCTCGACCATTTTCTTGGCGGCTTTAATCGTAGTTGCCAAACCTCTCAACTGCAGCTTGCTGAAGATAAATGGCTTAAATAATTCCAAAGCCATTTTCTTTGGCAATCCACATTGATGTAATCTGAGCGTTGGCCCGACCACAATTACCGAACGTCCCGAATAATCGACCCGCTTACCCAGCAAATTCTGTCTGAAACGGCCTTGCTTGCCTTTGATCATATCGGCAAGCGATTTTAAAGGTCGACGATTAGTACCGGTTATGGCGCGACCACGTCGACCATTATCTAGCAACGCATCAACGGACTCCTGTAGCATGCGTTTTTCATTGCGCACGATAATATCCGGCGCATTCAGATCCAGCAAACGATTCAAACGATTATTCCGGTTAATAACCCGACGATATAGATCATTCAGATCAGATGTTGCAAACCGACCACCATCTAATGGCACAAGCGGACGCAATTCTGGCGGCAATACAGGCAGTACCGTCATGATCATCCATTCAGGCCGATTATTTGAATTCAATAATGACTCAATAACCTTCAATCGTTTAGTGAATTTCTTAATTTTGGTATCTGATTTGGTCGCGTTAATTTCTTCCCGCAACATCTTGACCTCTTCCTGCAAATCAATCGATTTCAGGAGGTCATAAATCGCTTCGGCTCCCATCTTGGCATCAAAATCATCGCCATGCTCTTCAACGGCTTCCAGATATTCTTCATCTGTCAGCAATTGTCCTCTTTCCAGAGCTGTCATGCCTGGATCCAAAACAACATAAGATTCAAAATATAAAACCCGCTCAATGCTGCGCAATGTCATATCCAGCAACAATGCAATCCGGGACGGCAATGATTTCAAAAACCAAATATGTGCAACCGGGCTGGCGAGGTCGATATGCCCCATTCGCTCACGGCGAACCTTAGACAAGGTTACCTCGACACCACATTTTTCACATATCACACCACGATATTTCAGGCGTTTATATTTTCCGCACAAGCACTCGTAGTCACTGACCGGGCCGAAAATTTTGGCGCAGAACAAACCATCACGCTCAGGTTTAAATGTGCGATAGTTAATCGTTTCAGGCTTTTTTACCTCACCAAAAGACCATGACCGGATCATATCCGGGGAAGCCAAGCCTATACGAATCATGTCAAACTCTTCACTACGACTTTGACGCTTTAAGAAATTCATTAAATCTTTCAAGAGCTTACCCTCTCTGTTTGCAAGCTGTAATCAACCAAAATCCCTACATTCATTAGAACAATCAATCCTGTTCCAATTCAATATTGACACCTAGAGCCTTAATCTCTTTGACCAATACATTAAAGGATTCCGGCATACCGGCTTCCATCGTCAGATTACCATCGACAATATTTTTATACATTCGTGTTCTACCACTGACATCATCGGACTTCACAGTCAACATTTCTTGCAAAGTATAGGCTGCACCATACGCCTCTAATGCCCAGACCTCCATTTCTCCAAACCGCTGACCACCAAACTGCGCCTTACCACCTAACGGTTGTTGAGTCACCAGACTATACGGCCCCGTTGATCGCGCATGCATTTTGTCATCAACCAGATGATTCAATTTCAACATATGCATATAACCCACGGTAATCTTACGCTCAAAAGGTTCACCCGTCAGACCATCATATAATGTTGTCTGCCCCGACTCCGGCAAATCCGCCAATCGCAACATGGCACGAATTTCATCCTCAGTCGCTCCATCGAACACCGGTGTCGCCATCGGTACACCACCGACCAGGTTTTTGGCCATTTCAAGAATTTCTTGATCCGTAAAGGAATCCAAGTCTTCTTTTTTACCACTGCCATTGTAAATTTTTCCCAAAAATTCACGAATCTCGGCAACCTTGGCTTGCGCTTCCAGCATCTTTCCGATCTTCACACCCAATCCTTTTGCTGCCCAACCTAAATGGGTTTCTAAAACCTGTCCCACGTTCATCCGTGACGGCACACCGAGTGGATTCAATAAGATATCAATCGGATCACCATCCTCGGTATAAGGCATATCTTCTATCGGTACAATTTGGGAAATCACCCCTTTGTTACCATGTCGCCCTGCCATTTTATCGCCGGGTTGAATGCGTTTTTTAACCGCCAGGTAAACTTTAACCATTTTTAAAACACCCGGCGGCAAATCATCACCCATCGTAATCTTATTACGTTTTTTCTCAAACTTCTCTTCAAATTCCTTGCGTTGTTGTTCAATCTGTTCAGCAACCTTTTCTAACTGCAGATTGACCTCTTCATCCTGCGTCTTGATCTTCAACCAATCGGACTGCTTCAATCCATCAAGGTAATCCTGACTGATTTCTGCGCCTTTTTTCAGCCCTTCCAGGCCTTTTTCGGCAATTTTTCCAACTAATAAATCCGCAACACGATGGTAGATATCCTGTTCAACAATTTTTAGCTGCTCATCAATATCTTTTTTGTAGCGCTGAATTTCCTGCTCTTCGATTTCCAGCGCTCGCTTATCTTTCTTAACACCATCCCGGGTAAAAACCTGAACGTCAATAACCGTTCCACGAATACTGCCCGGTACCCGTAGCGAAGTATCCTTAACATCGGCGGCTTTTTCACCAAAAATTGCACGCAACAATTTTTCTTCCGGCGTCAACTGAGTTTCGCCCTTTGGTGTAACCTTACCAACAAGAATATCCCCACCTTTCACTTCCGCGCCGACATAAACAATCCCGGATTCATCAAGTTTCGATAAGGCCTCTTCACTGACATTGGGAATATCAGCCGTAATTTCTTCCGGACTATGCTTGGTTTCACGCGCTACGCAGGTTTTTTCTTCGATATGTATCGTGGTAAAGCGATCTTCTTTGACGACACGCTCTGACACCAGAATTGAATCTTCAAAGTTATATCCATTCCATGGCATAAAGGCGATGCGCATATTTTGTCCTAAAGCCAACTCACCCATATCTGTGGACGGCCCATCTGCCAGAATATCACCTTTATTAATAACATCGCCGGTCCGAACCAATGGCTTCTGATTGATACAGGTATTCTGATTTGATCGGGTATATTTCGTCAGGTTGTAAATATCAACCCCGGGTACGCCTTCAATGGTTTCACTGTCATTAACCCGGACAACGATTCTTTCCGCATCTACCGTTTCAACGACACCGCCCCGCGTTGCGACAACCGCCACGCCGGAGTCTTTCGCAACCACCCGCTCCATTCCAGTACCGACCAATGGTTTTTCAGCACGTAAGGTTGGCACCGCCTGCCGTTGCATGTTCGACCCCATCAAGGCACGGTTAGCGTCATCATGCTCCAAAAATGGAATGATGGAAGCCGCAACCGACACAATCTGCTTGGACGAAACATCCATATATTGGACGTCTTCAGCTGACGCTAAGGTAAACTCGTCTTTGTAACGACAAGATACCAAGCCTTCTTTCAACTTGCCATTTTCATCAATTTCGACACTGGCCTGGGCAATAACGAACTCGCCTTCCTCAATCGCTGACAAATAATCGCATTGATCGGTCACAAAACCATCGACAACTCGACGATAAGGTGATTCCAGAAAACCATATTCATTGGTTCTCGCATAAACAGCCAATGAGTTAATCAGTCCAATATTGGGTCCCTCAGGTGTCTCAATCGGACACACCCGCCCGTAATGTGTCGTATGGACATCGCGCACCTCAAAACCAGCACGCTCTCTCGCTAGGCCACCGGGGCCCAACGCGGAAACTCTTCGCTTATGGGTCACCTGCGACAAAGGATTGTTCTGATCCATGAACTGTGACAGCTGACTCGAACCAAAAAATTCTTTGACCGAAGCGGATACCGGCTTGGCATTAATAATTTCTTGCGGCATATAGCCTTCTGAATCAGCTAAAGTCAACCGTTCTCTAACCGCACGCTCTACTCGAACCAGCCCAACCCGAAATTGATTTTCAATCATTTCACCAACCGAGCGTACTCGGCGGTTACCTAAGTGATCAATATCGTCTACCGTGCCATGACCATTGCGAATATTGATTAACTCTTTCAAGACATCGATAATGTCTTCTTTACTCAGCGTTCCAGCCCCTTCAATTTCCTCACGACCCAAACGACGATTAAACTTCATTCGGCCTACGGCAGATAAATCATATCGGTCTTCTGTAAAAAACAGATTTTCGAATAAATTTTCTGCCGATTCTTTTGTAGGCGGCTCACCAGGACGCATCATTCGATAGATTTCAACCAAGGCTTCCAAGCGGTTAGTGGTCGCATCCAGCGCCATTGCATTGGAAATATAAGGACCTCGATCCAAATCATTGACATAAAGCGTTTCGATTTCTGAAACACCTGCCTCAATCAACTTATCTAACGACTCTTCAGTTATTTCATCATTGACATTAGCGATTATTTCACCGGTTTCGTCATCGATAACATTATGTGCCAGAATCTTTCCATATAAATATTCTTTAGGCACTTCAATTTCTGTAATCCCTGACTTATTCATCTGACGAATATGCTTTGCGGTAATCCTGCGCCCCTCCTCAACGATAACCTTTCCATCATGCTTGATATCAAAAGTCGACATTTCTCCTCTGAGGCGCTCGGGAACCAAATGAAAAATGATTTTATCGTCAGACAGCGTAAATTTATTGGTTTCGAAGAAAATTTTGATAATTTCTTCGTTGTCGTATCCTAAGGCACGCAATAATACGGTTGCGGGGATCTTACGTCGACGGTCTATTCGTACATAGACCGCATCCTTATGATCAAACTCGAAATCCAGCCAGGATCCACGATAAGGAATGACTCTCGCATTGAATAATAATTTTCCAGATGAATGCGTCTTGCCTTTATCATGATCAAAAAATACACCAGGAGAACGGTGTAACTGCGAAACAATAACCCGCTCGGTACCGTTAATGACAAAGGTGCCATTTTCTGTCATCAAAGGCAGCTCGCCCATGTAGACTTCCTGCTCCCTGATGTCCTTAACGACTTTCGCACTCGCAGGTGCATCTTTATCATAGATGACTAATCTCACCAACACCCTTAATGGCGCGGCATAGGTGGCACCCCGTTGTTGACATTCCTTTACATCGAAAACAGGCTCTCCTAATCTGTATTTCACATATTCCAGAACCGCATACCCCGAATGACTGACTATCGGAAAAACTCCAAGAAAAGCCGCATGCAATCCACGATTTTCACGTTTATCAGGATCAACCCCCGATTGCAAAAAACCAGCATATGAATCGATTTGAGTGGCTAACAGATAAGGAACTTCAAGTACCTCGGTACTTTTTCCAAAATTATTCCGGATACGCTTTTTTTCGGTAAAAGAATAGGCCATATTGCTATCATACCTTGTGGTCAAAAATTATTTACTACCGCTGCTTTGCAAACGGCAAAAGGCCGGCGACAGTTATGTCACCAGCCCTTGCTTAATCAGGCTTATGCCTGGGGTCTAATCAAATTTTATTTGATTTCGACTTGAGCACCAGCTTCTTCCAATGCTTTTTTCACTTCTTCGGCTTCTTCTTTATTAACGCCTTCTTTCAAAACGGTTGGTGCGCTTTCTACGGCCTCTTTTGCTTCTTTCAGGCCAAGACCTGTGATTGCGCGAACCGCTTTAATCACTGCAACTTTGTTTGATCCGAATGAAGTCATTACAACATCAAACTCAGTCTTTTCTTCTGCGCCACCGGCATCAGCACCGCCCGCAGGCGCGGCAACAGCAACGGCTGCAGCAGCAGATACACCAAATTTTTCTTCCATTGCAGAAATCAGATCAACGACCTCCATAACGGTCATGTTAGAAATCGCTTCCAGAATTTCTTCTTGTGAAAGTGCCATGTTTTTTTCCTCTAAATAATATTTCTGGTTAATAACTGGTTGAAAGAGGCTTAAGCCGCTTCTTTCTGATCTTTAATCGCAGCCACTGTGCGTACCAATTTTGCGTGTGGTTCAGCCAAAGTCCGAACAAATTTTTCAACCGGTGCTTTCATGACAGACATCAACATGCTGATAGCCTGATCATAAGTCGGTAATGCTGCCAGACGTTTAAGTTCAGATGCATCATACAACTGACCGCCAATAGCAACAACTTTAGGAATTAATTTGTCATATTCTTTAGCAAATTCATCAATCAAGCGAGCAGCACAGCCTGGATCTTCCATTGAGAATGCAAGAATCAATGGCCCAACCAGACCCTCTTTCATACATTCAAACTCTGTGCCTTCTATAGCTCGTCTGGCCAATGTGTTTTTGACCACGCGCAGATAAACGCCAGTCTCTCTCGCTTTTCTACGCAACTCGGTTAATTCGGTTACAGTCAATCCACGATATTCCGCAGCAACGGCAGAATGAGCTTGAGCGGCGATTGTAGCAACTTCTTCGACGACGGCTTTTTTGTCATCTAATTTTAATGCCACAGTTTACCTCCGGTCATTTTCCAGGCGACAACCTGGACTTTTTATATTTGTATCCTTTGGATACCCCAATACGGATCTTTACCAGTCAATCCCGGTTAAAGCCTCCGTCTGCGTAGGTAAATTAAGCTTTACGCACCTACGGTCTTTGACGGTTGCCAGAAAACCGGCAACCCAAAGTCTTTTTATGCCTCGAGACTCGCCTGATCAATACACAGACCAGGTCCCATTGTCGAAGACAAAGCAATCTTTTGCAGATAAACACCTTTCGCGGACGATGGTTTGGCTTTTTTAAGATCTGCAATCAGAAATTCCAGATTTTCTTTAATCGCCTTTTCTTCAAATGAGGCTTTTCCTACTGAACAATGAATGATACCGCCCTTGTCTGTACGGAATCTTACCTGCCCTGCTTTTGCATTTTTTACGGCTGTTGCTACATCGGGCGTCACTGTCCCTACTTTAGGGTTTGGCATTAAACCTCTAGGCCCTAAAATTTGACCTAACTGCCCAACTACGCGCATAGCATCGGGTGAGGCAATCACCACATCAAAATCCATTTCGCCTTTTTTAACTTGTTCAGCCAAGTCTTCCATTCCGACAATATCAGCACCGGCCTCTTTAGCTGCATCGGCATTTGGCCCTTGCGTAAAGACAGCAACGCGCACAGTTTTACCTGTACCATGTGGCAATACCGAAGCTCCACGCACATTCTGATCTGATTTTCTTGGATCTACACCCAAATTGACACTAACATCAATCGACTCGTCAAACTTGTCGGATGCGAATTCTTTCAATAATTTCACAGCTTCTGAGATATCATACTGCTTATTTGTATCAACTTTTTCTTTAATCAGCTTGGCTTTTTTGCTTAACTTCGCCATTTACACGCCCTCCACATCTAAGCCCATACTACGGGCGCTGCCAGCAATAATCCGAACCGCCGCATCCATATCAGCCGCATTTAGATCCTGCATTTTTATATTGGCAATTTCTTCCAACTGTTCGCGTGTGACCTTACCAATTTTAGCCGTATTTGGCGTACCACTTCCTTTCGCCACCCCAGCTGCCTTTAACAACAAGACCGATGCAGGTGGTGTTTTAGTAATAAAAGTAAAACTTTTATCATTATAAACAGTAATGACGACAGGAATCGGCATCCCCTTTTCCATATCCTGAGTTTTCGCGTTAAACGCCTTACAAAACTCCATAATATTCAAACCATGCTGACCCAAAGCAGGTCCAACCGGAGGACTAGGATTTGCCTCACCCGCTTTTACCTGCAGTTTAATATATGCTTCTATTTTTTTAGCCATTTTTTACTCCATCCGGGTACAAACGCCTTACAGCTCCCCATATACAAAAATCCCCGCCCCTTTTGAGGGCAGGGACATCTATTAGACATAGTTAAAGTTTTTCAACCTGATTAAATTCAAGCTCTACTGTTGTCGCTCGTCCAAAAATCAGCACAGAAACTTTTAACATGCTTTTTTCATAATTTACTTCTTCAATCGTGCCATTAAAATCCTTAAATGGCCCATCGATAATTCTTACTGTTTCACCCACCTCAAACAACACTTTCGGACGAGGCTTATTCACACCCTCTTCAACCCGATTCAAAATAGCACTAGCTTCCTTGTCTGAAATAGGCGCTGGCTTATCGGTTGTTCCGCCAATGAACCCAAGCACTCTCGGCACATTCCGTACTAAATGCCATGTCTCATCTGTCAAATCCATCTGCACCAACACATAGCCAGGAAAAAACTTCCTCTCGCTCTTGCGCTGTTGCCCCATCCGCATTTCGACAACCTCTTCTGTCGGCACCAAAATTTTACCAAAGTATTGTTGCAACCCTTCTCGCTCGATTCGTTCTTCGAGCGCTTGCTTTACTTTGTTTTCAAAATTAGTGTAAGCATGAACGACATACCAGCGTAGCGCCATCCTTAGCCTCCCTGACCGGTCAGCAATTTAACACCCCAGAACAGAAACATATCCAGCAACCACAAAATGAACCCCACAATAAAAACCATGGCAAAAACCAGCAAGGTTGTTCTCATTGTCTCCTCACGGGTAGGCCAAACAACCTTTCTAACTTCCTGCTTTGCCTCCAGCATAAACACCCACAATCTTTTTCCAACTGATGTCGTCAAAAAAATACCTGCGGAAATTGCCATAACTGCAACCAGGCCTAAAACTCTGTAGAGCAATGAAAATTCGGAGTAATAATAGAAAGCGCCAATTGCGCCAACAACCAGTGCCGCAACCAGTACATGCTTAAGTATATCAAGTACGGATGATTCAGCCGTATCTTCTGCCTGTGCGTTCATGTAGTTTGATTTGGAGTGAATTTCAGAAAAATTAACTGAATGGCAGGCCAGGAGGGACTCGAACCCCCAACCTGCGGTTTTGGAGACCGCTGCTCTACCAATTGAGCCACTGACCTATTCAGAAAACCGAAAGAGCTAGCAATTATACGCCAGCTCTTTTATTAATACAACCTTATTCGATAATTGAAGCAACAACGCCCGCACCGACAGTGCGACCACCTTCACGAACCGCGAAGCGTAAACCCTCTTCCATCGCGATTGGTGCGATCAGTTTAACTTCTACAGTGACGTTATCACCTGGC
>Ga0114934_10002603_pt1 | contig 11520 bp, 8 predicted proteins | sample 4SBtaG_2_FD_99695 | JGI IMG/M metagenome (GOLD analysis project Ga0114934, IMG submission 99695) | Deep subsurface microbial communities from Kolumbo volcano to uncover new lineages of life (NeLLi) - 4SBTROV10_white metaG | ecosystem: Environmental > Aquatic > Marine > Volcanic ...
ATCACAGTAATAGGCTTGAAATATTCTAAAACCTGTTTTGACCAAATAAAAGATACCCCCCAAAACAGGATAGCAAAAAACATTGCAAAATATACTTTTATGTTTCCATTTTTACTCATGAGCTTGCAAAAGTACTACAAAGTTTCAAAATAACTATTAAATGTTATAATTATTTTTCAATTTGAAACAAAAATAATGTTTACATACAAATAATGTTTTTTATGTTAAAAATTTCATTTTTCAGACATATAAGTTAATTTTGTACAATAAAGCATAAACAATGATTTTTGTAAAAGACAACAAATTTTATCACGAAACCAATATAAGGATTAGATATGCAGAAACCGATAAAATGGGATATTCATACTATGGAAATTACCCGACTTTTTTTGAAGTCGGCAGAACCGAATTTTTAAGAGAAATGGGAATATCTTACAAAGAGTTGGAAGATTTGGGATATATGTTACCAATTACTTCTTTATCTATAAAATATCTAAAGCCAGCTATTTATGATGACTTGATTACAGTAAGGACTTACTTAAAGTACTTGCATCCTATAAAAGTAGAATTTGATTACGAGATTCATAATCAACAAGGTGAGCTTTTGACAACAGGAAATACTCTTTTAGTTTTTATTAGTTCCAAAACACGCAGACCTACAAAAGCGCCTGATTTTTATACAAATATAATTAAAAAATTCTCTAAAAACTTATTTTAAACAAAATGAGTCGATACATTTTTTTAATAATAATACTATTTTTAGTTGCTTGCACTAATTCAGATAAAAAAGAAATAGCACAAAATAATAATACAGAAGTCAAAAACAATTCAACAATAAATGAGTATGCACGATTTATTTCAGGAATAGATACGAAAGAATTTGAAGAAATTCAGAAAAAAGATTTCTATAAAAACTATGCAAATGCAATAGGTACAAATTGGAATTACTTTTACCTAAACCAAATGGCATTAATAAAAACATGGAGTATAAACAACAATATTACAAATGTAAACGATACTAATACCCTATTCTATCCTTTTTCTGGACCTGACTATCCTTTTGCAGAATCGTTTTTTCCTTATGCTAAAAATTACGTATTTATTGGGCTTGAGAACATAGGTAGAATCCCTAATTTTAAAAACTACAGTGATTTGCAAATTGAAAAGTATTTGTATGAATTTTCAAATTCATTAACAGAATTTTTTCAAAACGGATATTTCACCACAAAAAACATGAAAAAGAATTTCAAGAATCCTGATATGAACGGAATAGTTCATCCTCTAATCTTTTTCATAACTCGTACTGGAAATGAATTAATAAATCTTAATAATATTGTTATTGATAAATTTGGACAGCCAGTTGTTGTTGATAGATTTAATTCGATGGAAAACAGGCTAAAAGGACTAAAAATTACATTTAAAAGTAAATATGGGAAAAAAAATCTATACTATATTCAAGTTGATCTTTCAAATGAAAATTTTATTGATCATCCAGAATTATATACTTTTATTTCCAATTTTAAAGAAAAAAATATTTTCCTAAAATCAGCTTCATACTTACTTCAAAACGATGATTTTTCTTTATTTAGAGATTTTCTTTTTTCCCAGTGTACAAAAATATTACAGGACGATTCAGGGTTTAGCTACAAATTTTTGAAAAAGAAAAACTCAGACATATCCATATACGGGAAATACAATCATACTCTGAATATATTTAAGAAATATGAACAAAAAGATTTGCAAGATGCTTACAATACACTAAAACCCCAAAAGCTACCATTTAGATTCGGATACAATATACCATTTGAAGAAACAGCTTTGATTTTTGCAAAAAAAACTAAAGCGAAATCTATAAATTATCCTTATTATAAAATTCAATTTCAAATGTCTTGGAAAAAGCAAAAGACAGATACTTTTGACTCTTATTTGCAACCTGTAAGTTTCTTTTTTGACGAAGGTTATTATAAATATACTTCAGGATATTTCACAAATATTGAAAAAGCAAAAAAATCACTTTCAGTTATTAGAAAGAAATACCCAGATGCATTCATTATTGAAATAAATGAATTTTCAAAAAAAGTAATTGATGACTAAAAAAATTCTTGAAGAAATACAAAAAGCAATAGACAATAGACAAAAAGCAGCACTTTGTATAGTCACTAATTCAAAAGGTTCGACACCCAGAAAAATATCTTCTAAAATGCTTGTATTTAATGACGGAAGAATTGTTGGATCTATAGGAGGAGGCGAATTGGAACATCAGGTAATAAAAAAAATACCTGAATTACTAAAAAATAACAAGCCCGAAATTTTAGACTTTACCCTAAAAAAAGACTTACAAATGGCCTGTGGAGGCACAATGCAAGTTTATATAGAACCAATAAAACTTCCTGATCAACTTATAATCTTCGGTGCAGGACACATAAGCAAAGCTCTTGCTAGACTTGCTGAAAACCTTGATTTTCAGACAATAATAATTGATGAACGTAAAGGGATTTTTGACGATTGGCAAAAGCTTAAAAATTATACATTTATAAATAAAATATATTCAGAAGCAATAAAAAATCTTTCATTTGACTCTCAAACATACATTTGCTCTGCAACTTATGCCCATACTCACGACAAAGAAATAGCAGCACTATGTGCAAATAAACCGAAAGCCTATTTAGGAGTTATTGCCTCTAAAAACAAGGCTCGTATAATTTCTGAATACCTGAAGAATGAAAAAAACATTGAAGCGAATATTGTAGAAAAAATTGAAATGCCTTGTGGTATTGATATTAAATGTGAAACTCCAGAAGAAATTGCAATATCAATCATTGCAAGAATTATTGACATTAGAAATACAAAAAACGAACAATAGCTAATTCTTAATTTCTGATATCCAATCCCCACATTAATTTTTGCCGTAAAGTTTTAAAAAAGTCGTCCTGACTTGTTTTGGCAATTCTCACCTTAAAATCAGCTTTTTTCAATGTTATTTCTGTCATAAAATCAACATAAAAAGTTCTGGAATCCAATGCAACAATAAAATTATTACCTCTACCATTTACTATCATTTTTATTACAGAGCTATCATCCACAATCAATGGTCTAACAGTAAGTGTATGCGGAGCTAAAGGAGTAATTACAAAATTTTGAGTTTGAGGAAAGACAATTGGTCCTCCTGCACTAAGAGAATATGCAGTAGAGCCTGTAGGAGTAGCAATTATTAATCCATCTGCCCAATATTTATTCAAAAATTTATCGTTAATATATACATCAATATTCAACATTGAAGTTGTATCTTTCTTTTGAAGAGTAAGTTCGTTTAATGCGTATGGAAAACTATTCAATTTACCATCAGTTGTTTTTACATCTACTTCAAGAATAGACCTTTCTTCTATCTGGTAACTTCCTTTGGCTATGTCTTCAAAAAGTTCATCAATTTGATTTTTAGAAACAGATGCCAAAAACCCTAATCTTCCGCTATTTATGCCAATGATTGGAAAAATTTTTTTTTTCAAAAAAGATACACATTCCAAAAAAGTGCCGTCACCACCTATACTCATTACCAAATCAATATCAACCAATTCATCAGTAGTTTTAAAAACACTATTAATCCTGGGACTAAAAAAAAGTTTCTTTTCAATGAATTTCAGAAACTTTTCAAAGATTATAATCTCTACCTTATTTTGATTTAATTTCTCAAAAATCTTATATATTACTTCGTGAAAGTCATCATTAAAATTCTTTCCAAAAATTGCAATTCTCATTTGTAAGTTTATTCTTAATTTTTACTCAAATTTCGTGCAATATTTTAAATAACAAAAAAAAAAAAAAGGTAGTTCAAACTACCTTTTTTTTTATTTATATATTATTTCCCGTTATATGCTGAAGGAGAACCTACTCTAATCATTGCACATCTAAAACCAATGTCAGCAGTTGATCTATTTTGGTCCATAAATCTTCTTGTTCCAGGAATCAACCAGTAAGGTCCATCACGCCAACTACCACCTTTGTAAACTCTAGATTCGTCATTTATCAAAGAAGTTGCTTCTATATGAGTTTTAGGATCTTTTCCATTGAAATTATACATAGTATTTGTTCCTTGATAGATTGTATCTTGACCTAACCAGTCTGGGCCAAGAGTTGATCTGATATCACCATCTTTATAGTTACGATTATCAGCTATTTTATAATTGTAACGGTCAAGTTCTTCAGCAACATCTTCTTCTGTAAGATCTGAAAATGGAGAAGTTTTTCCCATTTGTCTGTATCTTAAGTGACCTGTTGTATCATTTTTTTCAACAAGAGTACCATCTTCATTTTTTATAACTGTTTCAAAAACATTTCCTCTGAAAGGATTGAAATCATCAACACTAACATTTGAAAGAGGACGATAAACATCTAAAACCCATTCGCTTACATTACCAGCCATATTGTACAAACCAAAATCATTTGGCCAATAAGAATCAACTGGAGCAGTAGGAGCAGCATTATCGTTAAGATAACCAGCAACCCCCATATAATCACCTTTACCTCTTTCAAAGTTTGCCATGAATAAACCTCGATTTTGTTTATCAGGATTTCTCAATCCATGTCCATCCCAAGGATAATATCTGTATTCAGCAATTCTTTCAGATTCTGATTTTCCAATAAGCCCTAATGCAGCATATTCCCATTCTGCTTCAGTAGGAAGACGGAAACGTGGTAACATAATACCATCTTCTATACGTGCATTTCTTGGATTACCTTCAGGGTCAGTTAATCCTCCTGCTACAGTACCTTCGTACTGATTGGCTAGATAGGCATCTGTGGTAAAATTATTTCCACCTTTTTGTTCTGGATCAATGTCCAATACTCCTGCATCAACAAGTAATTTTTCATTTACTCTATCTGTTCTCCATTGACAATAGTCATTTGCTTGTACCCAAGATACACCTACAACAGGATAATCTTGATAAGCAGGATGTCTGAAATAATATTCAACAAAAGGTTCGTTGTATGAAAGACGATTTCTCCATACTAAAGTATCTGGTAACGCTTTTATTCTAATTTCAGGATATGATTCATAAACTCTTTTTAGCCAATATAAATATTCTAAATAGTTTAGATTTGAAACTTCTGTTTGATCCATATAATATGACGATAAAGTAACTCTTCTTCTAAGACTATTCCATGTATGCATAACGTCTTGTTCTACGTTACCCATAATAAATACACCACCTTCAATCAATACCTGATCTGGTCCTGCTTCTTGTTCTACATACTGCATTACTTCAAATCCTCCCCAATCAGGGTCATTATAAGCCCAGCCTGTCTTATTTGATACATCGTTTCTTGGTTGTATAACCTTGCTTCCGCAAGAAGCAAAGAATAATAGAAATCCTGCACTTACAAATAACAACAAATGTGTTTTAAGTTTCATTTTTTATAATTTTATTTGTATTCTTTTCTTAATTCAAACTATGCAAAGATAAATAAAAAATTAAATTTTATAAATTATAATAAATTTAATTTACCTTTCTCCTATAACTAATAAATCGGACAAATTATTGCATTATTTTGATTTTTTTTCAAACATTTTATTTGATAAATAAAAAATATTTCGTTTGAATTATATCCTCCATTATACAAATATCCAACTCTTTGCTCATAAGAATAATATAATTCTATTCTTTTTATTTTTATTCCAGCATTTACACCTAACAAAAAAGTCTGAATTTTGTTAATATTTTGTCCATAACTTATTCCAATTTTATATACTTCACCTTGATATTCTATGCCTATTTTTGGAAAAATTCCCAAACTATTGTATTTAAGATACATTGAAAGGTCTAAATTTTGATTTCTATTTTTTATTTGATACAAATAGGAACTATATATATCCAACTCTTTATTTGAAAACTGTCTAAATATATCTGAATTTGAATATAAATCTGAAACATTTATTCCAAATTTAAAATTTTTTGTATAGTAAACTGAAGAAAAATTAATATGATAGTCAAAATTTGCTTCTGATGCAACATTTACGTTACCAATAATATTTCCCCATTCATCAATCATAGAAGGTGTAATCGCATTTGATGAATTAAACCTTTTTAATTGAAAAATAATAGGAATAGAAAATGAAATATATTTACTTTTTGACAATTTGAGATGATAAACATAAGCAAGTCTTGAAAAAGATTCGCTATATATTTTATACGGATAATTTTTTTGTCCTAACAAAATAGATAAAGAACTTTTAATAGATGGAAATAAAAGACCTGCATATAAATCATTATTTATGATAAACATATTATTACTCAATGGAGAAATGTTATTGTGAAAAATAATTTGGTCGCATCTATCAATTCCACAATAGGCTGGAATATTATATTCAGGGAAAATTGAATATGCTCGCACTTCTTGACTATACATTCTTAAAATATTTAGCACCAGAATAAATAATAAAACTACATATTTTATGTTATTTTTGTAAAAATTCATTTTCAATTATAGAAAAAATCCCTTATGAAAAGATATGTTTTTGCAATTATTTCTTTGATTATATCTATAAACTTATTTTCTCAAAACAATGTTTTACACAAAAATATTGTGTGGGAAAAAAATATAATTTTGAATAATCAAGAGATTTTATCATTTAAAGGAGCAGATTATGATAACAAATTAATACCGTATTTTGTAGATGCAATTGATTTAGAATCAAACAATAATGCTGATATAAAAATTACGAATATTGTAAAAGAAGAAATAAAACTCCCTCAGTCTTATGAGATGGAACTTTCTAATGACGTCAAAATTAAGTCAAATATATACAAAGCAAGAGACAGATACATTTTACACTATAGTTTTTATCCATTTTTGAAAGAAAATGGAAAGACATATAAAATCATTTCATTCGACATAAATCTGACTAATAAAAACAGAGTTGTAAAAAAAAGCATATCTCAGAAATACGCAAACAATTCTGTTCTTAAATCTGGCAAATGGGTAAGGATAGGAATCCCCCAAAGTGGTGCTTACAAATTGACATACACTCAATTAAAAGACCTTGGATTTTCCAATCCTCAAAATGTAAGAGTTTTTGGAAATGACCAAGGAATGCTTCCAGAAATGAATGCTGAACAAGTTCCCGACGATTTAGTTGAAAACAACATTCTAAAAGGCTCTGATTACATTGTATTTTTCGCTGAAGGACCAAGTCTTTGGAAATATGATAGCGCAAATGATTTCTTTTATCTCAACAAAAATATTTATTCTGACACAGCCTATTATTTCCTTACCGACTACAACACTTCATTTAACAATAGTATTCAGAACTATTCTATCTCGGGAACTCCATCTGCAACTATTACTACATATAAATATCTGAATCACTACGAATCTCAATTGACTAATTTATTGCACTCTGGCAGACCTTTTCTTGGTGAGGTATTCGATTTTACAACTAGTCAAAATTTTTCTTTTACAGTAAATTCGCCAAATTCAACACAAACAAGCAAAATAAAAGTTGCAATGGCTGCTCGTTCAAGTTATTCCTCAAAAGCAGATATAAAAATAGCTAATAACTCAAATAGCCTTTATTTCTCTCCTGCAAACGGAGATTTACATAGGAAATATGCTGATTACAAGTCCGATATTTTTGACTTCAACTCAAATTTAGAAGAACTAAATGTAAATATAACTTACAATAAACCAACATCTTCATCTAAATGTTGGTTAGACTACATCACTATCAATGCTTTTGCAAATCTTTCTTTTACAGAACAAATGCAATTTCGCATTACAGAAAATATTGGTAATGGAAATATTACAAAAGTACAAATTACCAATGCAAACTCTAATGTAGAAGTGTGGGATGTCACAAATCCTACATCTCCAATGAAAATGCAAACATCTTTGTCAGGTACAACCTTGACATTCAACACAGAAACAGATACAATCAGACATTTCATTGCCTTTACAGTTGACAACTGCCCAACCCCACAACTTACCGGAAGTAAAATTGGGATAATAAAAAATCAAAACTTACACGGCATTTCTACCAATACAGAAATGATTATTATAACTGATTCAAATTTTATTGATCAAGCAGAACAAATCAAACAAATTCATCAAAATCATGACAATCTGAATACCGTTGTTGTAACTACAGATCAAATTTATAATGAGTTTTCTTCGGGAATGAAAGATATTTCTGCAATTAGAAATTTTATACGTATGATTTATGAAAAGACATCCTATAAACTTGCTTATGTACTACTTTTGGGGGATGGTACGTATAATAATTTTGCACCAACCACAGAATACAATCCCAATTTCATTCCAACATATCAAAGCAAAGATTATTTTAATTCTTTGTATAACACTTTTACTTCCGACAATTTTTTTGTACTACTCGATAGTGATGAAGGAGGGATTACTGGAGATATGGATGTTTCTATAGGTAGATTTCCTGCAAAATCAAGCGATGAAGCCCAAATACTCGTTGATAAATTAAAAGAATATTATAACCCTGAAAATTTTGGAGATTGGCATAATATTGTAACAATATTTACTGACGACAGAGATGCTAGCTGGGAAACATTTACAGAAGACGGCGAAACAATAGCAAATCTGATAGATTCAAATTATCCTTTTTTGAATATAAAAAAAATTTATGCTGATTCATACAATCAAATTTCTTCAGCAAATGGTGAGGAATACCCCGATGCTGTTATTGACCTAAACAACAGAATAAACAATGGAAGCCTTATTGTAGATTATCTCGGACACGGTAGTGAAGTAGCCCTAACTGCAGAACGAATAGTGACAATTCACCAAATTAATAACTGGCACAATACCGGGAAATATCCACTTTTCATAACAGGGACCTGTGAATTTAGCCGTTTTGATGAGACTCAACCTGACCACGATGCTACCTCAGCAGGAGAATTAGTGCTTCTTAATCATATTGGTGGTGCCATAGCTATGCTAACAACTTCAAGGGTAACTTATCAAGGCACAAACACATATATAAATCAACAATTTTTTCAATATCTTTTTGCTCAACAAGCAGGGAAATATCTAACAATGGGGGATGCATACAGATTAGCTATAAACCAAATGACAAGCAATGATAAACGATTTTTTGTTTTTCTAGGTGACCCTGCTATTAGGCTTGCCTACCCCAAAAATAATATTGAACTTACAAAAATCAATGGAACTGATATAGCAAGTTTTTCAGATACGCTAAAAGCCCTTGATAGAGTCGAAATAGAAGGAAATGTAAAAAATATAAATGGTGAAACTGATGAAAATTTTCAAGGTATCTTGTATTTCACATATTTCGATAAAAAGAAAGAAATGTTCACATTGAACAATGACGGCAGAGGTGCAATGCAATATTGGAATCAATTCAATCAGCTTTTTAAAGGAAGAGCAAAAGTTATTAATGGTGCTTTTAAGCTGAACTATATTATACCTAAAGATATATACTACAACTTTGGCCTATCAAAATTCAGTTTTTACGCAGTAAACGACATTACAGATGCTACAGGATTAAATAACAATATAATACTTGGTGGAATTTCAAACAATCCAATTACAGACTTCACAGGACCGCAAATTAGACTCTTTATGAATGATTCAAATTTTGTCTCTGGTGGAATGACAAATTCTAATCCATCTATTTTTGCTATTCTTCAGGATTCAAGCGGAATAAATGTCTCATCAGCATCAGTCGGACACGATATTACAGCAGTAATTGACAATGATCCACAACAAACATATAGTTTGAATGAATATTATTTAGCTGACATTAATAATTATATGAAAGGCTCTTTAAAATATGGTTTATTCAATCTAGAACCGGGAACACACAATATAAAACTCAAAGCCTGGGATGTATATAATAATTCTTCAGAAAAATCAATAGAATTTATTGTATTAGAAAACAATGATTTTACTATTAAACACTTGCTAAATTACCCTAATCCATTCACAACAAAAACATCGTTTTATTTTGAACATAACAGACCCGGCGTAACATTAGACGTTATTATTCAAATAATAACGGTTTCTGGCAAAGTTGTAAAAACAATTCATACCACTATAAACAGTGACGGATTTAGAAGTCCTGCAATCGATTGGGATGGACTTGACGATTTCGGCAAACCAATAGGTAAAGGCGTTTATATATACAGATTAAAAATAGTCACACCTACAGGTGAAACAGCAGAAAAATTTGAAAAACTTTTGATTTTAAAATAAAAGTTGCATTTTTGCGTTTCAAAAAAAGCAATCTAATAAGATTAAATATTGCATCATTATCAAATTTATAATTATGAAAAAAGTATTATTAACAGCTATTATTTCAATATTTGTTTTATCACTAAACGCACAGCCAATAATAACAGGCGCACCATTCCTTACAATTACACCTGATTCAAGAGGTAGCGGTATGGGTGACAATGGTGTTGCTACATCTCCTGATATTGCATCTATTTTTTACAATAGTGCAAAATATCCTTTTATGGATAAAAAAGCAGGCCTTATGGTTTCATATTCGCCTTGGCTGAAAGGTTTGGCATCTGATATGCAAGTAAATTATCTATCAGGTTTTTATAAAATAAATGACTTGCAATCATTTCAAACTTCTTTGAAATATTTCTACATAGGTGAAATAATTTTCACAAACAACAATGGTGAAGAAATATTCAGAGGAAAAGCTACAGAATTTGCATTTACTGGTGGTTATTCTTTAAAAATGAACGACTACTGGGCTGCTGCATTAAACCTAAAATTTATTTACTCAAATCTTACTGCCGGTGCAAACACAGGTTCACAAACTCATCCAGGTATTGCTGCAGCCGGTGATCTGTCTTTTTATTATAGAAAAGATATTTCATTAGGAAAACTGCCTTCAACTATTAGTTGGGGCTTAACTATGCAAAATATGGGTACAAAAATTGATTATGGTTCTTCATTCCGTCCCTTTATTCCTACTAACTTAAAGACTGGTTTTGCATTGAATATGAATTTTGATGAATTTAATTCATTACAACTAAGTTTTGAAATGAACAAACTTATGGTTCCAACTCAAGACTCAACAATAAACTTAGCCGAATATTACAGTATACCTGTAACAGAAGGAATGATAAGATCATTTTACGATTCTCCAGGTGGATTTTCAGAAGAAATGCAAGAGATAATTTGGTCAGGTGGAGCAGAATATGCATACAACAATATGTTATTCCTAAGAAGCGGCCTTTTTTTAGAAAATGCAAACAAAGGTGGTAGAAAATTTGTCTCTGTAGGTCTTGGTTTCAAATATTCTGTTTTTGATATTGACTTTTCATATCTTATACCTTTTGGAATTACAGACAGTCCGCTAAAAAATACTATGAGATTTACACTCTCATTTTACTTCGATAAAAATAATAACAAATAAAAAAAGAGGCTGTCTAAAAAGTCCAAGAGGCAATATATAGACAGTCTTTTTATGTTTTACAGCATAAAAAATTAATTTTAAAAACATTTTGTAGTTGGTTG
>Ga0114934_10002604_pt1 | contig 11518 bp, 8 predicted proteins | sample 4SBtaG_2_FD_99695 | JGI IMG/M metagenome (GOLD analysis project Ga0114934, IMG submission 99695) | Deep subsurface microbial communities from Kolumbo volcano to uncover new lineages of life (NeLLi) - 4SBTROV10_white metaG | ecosystem: Environmental > Aquatic > Marine > Volcanic ...
CTGGAGTGACCGTTCTTGAAATCGGCCTGGATTCCCTGGTCCCTCGCAAAGCTGCTTCCCAGCTTCCCGTTCACCACGAGGCGGTTGGTGACCGAGGTCCGTTCCATGAAGTCCATCACGTTATCGTGTTGAAAGCGTTCCAGACCGAATGGGGGTTTGAAGCGACCCACGCTCACGCTGCTGCGTTCCGAAGCGTGGAAGGTGATAAGGGCATCCTTCAGGTAGACCTTGTCGTCCGTACCGGAGTTGTTGTTCGTCTTGTAAAATAACTGAACGTGGTAGGTTATCCTCTCCGAAGCGTCTCCGTCAAGGAGCAACTTGAATCGCCTCAATGACCACTCGTCATCCTGGTTCTCGTAGTCCGTGTACCGTTCCTGGAAATACGAAGTGAGCGAGGGAAGCCATGACCGGGCAGTTCCTTGCGCCGTAGCCTCCTGGGCTGAGACGGGCACTGAAAGTATCCCCGCTACGGCTAAAAGCAACAGGCAAAGCAACTTCTTCACCATGGCTCCCCTCCCCCGTTGAGTGGTAAAGCTATTCTCCGTATCCCGCGCAGTCCATGCAGTAGGGCTTCCCGTCCTTCAACCGCGTGTAGCGCTCAAAGACGTATTCTCCGCAACCCGCGCAGAGGCTCTTGTTGAAGGAGCCCCTGGGGGGAGCGTAATCGAAGTCGGGACGCTCGGAGAAGACGTAAATTTCGTCGTCGGAGAGAGAGTCAATCCAGGCTATCACCTCGTCGCAGAGTTCCTTCGGAACCTGGGAGGGGGGAGTGCCGGCCATGCGCCTGTTGAAGAACTCGAAGCGGCCGAGGCCGTCCAGGAAGGACGGTTTCAGGACGTAACGGATCGGAGTCTTGCCCGGGTACCAGAAGGTGTGGGCGAGCTTGCCCTTGAAGTCCTTCTGGACGAGGCCCTTGCCTATCGTTGCTCCGGTGGCCGCCATGATACCGTCCAGCAGGCAACCCTGGGGGTGTCCCATTCCCAGGTCAGAGAAGACGTGAAGGGTGTGATCCTTCTCCCTTTCCACGCCGAGCCTCTCAAGGGCACGGATACCAATTCGGTATCCCAGGGGCATAAATGGGCAGTAGTGGCCGTGGAACTCAAAGGCCCACTGCGGTACTTCGATGCGCTTCTTTTCTTCGCTCATTTTGAACCTCCTTTTGGGTGCGCGCGCCCGACGAGGGCGACGGCGCGATGTTTGAGTGTATCGAACAGCTCGTAAAACACGGGCACATAGATAAGTGTCAGGAACGTTAAAACCATTAGGCCGCCGATGCTCTTTTCCTTCACTCGACTCGCTCCTTCTTTGCTGAGCCCCGTTCATTCCTGTGCGTTTCTCCTAGCCGAAGCGGTAGCTGACCCCCGCCCGTGCCGACCAATCTCCGTAGAGCCGCCCCGAGGACTTGGCCGCGGAAGCGGTGATGGACCACCTGCGGCTCATGTGGTAGCGGGCTCCGAGGCTCAGGGCATGGTTGTCCCCGTAGAGTACGGACTGGCCGCCGGAAAGGAACCCGTGGCCGTCTCCCGTAACCTCCCAATGCGTTCCGAGGGGATAGGAGAAGGCCACGCAATAGGTGAAGATATCGTCCTGGGACTGCCTCTTGTAGGGATTGTCCAGGATGCCGAGTCCGACGCTTCCCCATATCTTGAGCTTGTCGAATTCCCTGCCGGCTAGGAACTCCGAGTAGTAGTCCGTCTGGTTGGTCCCGAAATCCTTGTCGGAAGGGGTATTGGGCATCTTCACGCCGAGGCGGAAACCGAGCGCCGTGCCCGGCTTCTCGCCCCGCCACAAGAGGAACTTGCCCCAAACCGAGAAATCGCCGATACCCGTGTCGGTCCGTCCCGAGTCGGCCTCAAAATGTTTCTGGAGGGAACCGTCGACCTCGAGTTCGACGTTGTCGCTGAAGCCCCAGCGCATTGCAAGCTGCCCGTGTTTCCAGAGATTTCCGGGTTCATGTGTCCTGATGGATCTGAAAGCGTGGATGTACTCTTCCCCGAAGTTTATTTCAAGGGAGCTGACCGGAAGCACGTCGACGCCGCCTGCAACCAGCGGGCGGATATCCTGGGCACGAAGCCCCACGGTACAAACGAATGCCATCACCGCAGTCGTCATCCAAAATCCCAACAATTTTATTTTTCCAATCACTTTTACTCTCCCTTGCTGGTGCGGGCGGCTAAAGCCTTGCCTTCATCCGCCGGTCTACGGAAATGTTTGCCGCGGCGTCTTCCTCCTGCCGCGCAGGAGCACCCCGATTCTGGTTTTCAGCGAATCGAACAGCTCGTAAAATACGGGCACATAGATAAGTGTCAGGAACGTTGAAACCATTAGGCCGCCGATGGCCACCACCGCCAACGGGCTGAGACGTTCGAGACCGATGGCCCATTGCAGTGCTATGGGGAGCATACCCACGGAAGTGCCGACGGCGGTCATTAGTATGGGACGCGTCCTGACTCGGACCGAGCCTGCCAGCGCCTCGCGGATGTTCTCTCCGCGGCCCCGGGCCTCCTGAATGAAGTCGATGAGCAGGATGCTGTTCTTCACGACGATGCCGGCGAGCAGGATCATGCCCATGAAGGAGGGCATACAGCTGTGTTTGCCCGTGAGCAGCATGGCCCAGCCGGCCCCGATGATGCCAAGGGGAATGGCCACCATGATGGTGAGCGGGTGAATAAAGGAGCGGAAGGCGGGGACCAGTGAGAAGTAGAGCAGAACCAGGCCAAGGAGCAAGGCCGCCATGAGTGAGGAGAAGGCCTCGTCCATGGTTTTGCGCTCGCCCTCGTCGTGGATTTCGTAGCCCGTGGGAACCTTCAGCCCTGCGAGGGCGACCTTCACCTTGTCGTTTATGTGGGTCACCGCGGCCGTAGAGCGGTAGCCGAGAACGTCCACCGTTTCCAGGACGTCCTGGCGGGTGTGAAGGGCCGGGACTATGGCGGGTTCGATTCTCCCCAGGGAGGAGAGGGGGACGGTGCCCCCCGGCGTGAGGATGGGCAGGGTGGAGAGGTCGGTGGCCGAGGAGCGCCTGCCTGCGGCGGTCTGCACCCAGACCGGATAGGAATCCTGGGAGGGGACGTGGAAGGGGGTGGCCGGGACGCCCCCCACCTGGGCGCTGACCTGGGAGGCCACGGAGGCCGCGTCGATGCCGTGGACGGCCAGTAGATTCCGGTCGGGAAGAAATCGCATCTCCTGCCGGTCGAGAGTCCAGGTCCTGACGGTGGATGTGAGGCCCCCCACACTCTGAAGGCGCCGGTCCACCTCACGGGCGAGCCGGTCGAGCACGGCGGGATCGGGGCCCGAAATCATCAGGTCCACGGTGGAGCGGATGGTGGAGAGGGGAGTTGCCCCGTAGTCGAAGACGGCGGGGAAGCGCAGGCCGGGCACCTTCCGGAGCTTCTTTAGAATCCGCTGCTCGATGGTCCACATGGAGTCCTTCCGCTCGAAGCGGTTCACGATGTGGACGGTGATGAAGGCCTGCTGTGGATTCCTTCCAGACCCGAAAGAGAGGATGCCCGGCTCGGAACCCAGGGTGGAGGAGACCAGGGTGACGCCGGGTTGCTTATAAATGATTCCCTCCACCTCCGTGAGGATGCGCTCGGTCTCAGCCAGGGAGGTGTTGGGATAGGCCTCAAAGGTGACGCGGAAGATGCCCGTGTCCATGGGAGGCATGAGGTCACGCCCGATGAGCGGCATGAGAACCCTGCCCGTGAATACAAGGAGGATCAGGGCCGTCAGGATGAAAATCGTCTTATGCCTGAGTGCCGTGTTCATGGCCTTGACAAAGAACTCCTGCACCCCGTGCAGGACGATACCGACCACGAAGTGGTCCAACTTGAGTTCCCACCGGCTCCGCTCAATTTTGCCGCCCAGCTTCAGTATCGTCGGGGCCATTATGGGCAGCACGGTGACGGATACGATGTAGGAGGAGACGAGGGCGATGGAGAGGGTGAGGCTGAGGGGGCGTAGCACGGTTTGCACGAAGCCGCCGATGAAGATGATGGGCAGGAGCACCACTACGGTGGCGTAGGTCCCCGACAGGATTGCCAGGAGCACCTCCTGGGTTCCCCCGATGGATGCCTCGTTGAGATCTTTCCCGAGCTTGTGGTAGTGGCGTTCGATGTTTTCCAGGACGACGGTGGCGTCGTCCAGCAGCATGCCCACCCCCAGGATGACCCCCGTCAGGGTGACCATGTCAAACTCGAAGCCCATGAGCCACATAAAGGCGAAGGTGATGAGGTAGGTGAAGGGGATGGAGATGCCCGCGAGAATCATCCCCCTGACATCCGCCAGGAAGAGGAAGATAACGATGATCGTCATGATGATGGCATCGCGCAGGGCGTCCACCATGTTGGAGACGCTGGTGTGGATCAGCTCGCCCTGGGTGTCGGCCACCTCGAAGTGGATCCCCGGGTACCGGGCTTCCAGCGTGGGCAGGCGAGATAGTACCTCGTCGATGGTGGGCAAGGCGAAGCCCGAGAGCGCCCTCTGGATGTTCACGCCGATGGCCGGTTTTCCGTTGCCGTGAAAGGCCGAAAGGCGTTCCCTGACGCCTCGTTTCACGGTGGCCACGTCGCCCAGGTAGACCGGTGGGCCGGCCCCGGCGCTCACCACCACCGAGGCCACCTCCTCGGGCCTTAAGAACTCGCCCTGGCTCTTGAGAAGGATCTGGGTTTTGTCGGTGACCAGGAGTCCCTCGGGTTGGTTCTGGTTCCAGGCCCTCAGGGCGGCAACGACGCGGCCCGGAGACAGGTGGTGGGTTTGGAGCCGGTCAGGGTCAAGCGTCACTCGGACCACCTGCTGGTAGCCGCCGAAGACCTCCACGTTTTCGACCTTGTCGAGGCGGAGGAGATCTTCCTTGATCTGGTTTTCCGCGAGCTGGCGGATCATGGAGAGGTCGAGGTGGGAGCCCGTAGCGGGCGTCAGCGCGAGGGTGATTACCGCGGGCGTGGCGGAGGAGATCTTATAGACCTGGAAGGGGCGGATGTTCCCCGGAAGTAGGGGTCTTATCTTGTTTAAGGAGTTGGATACGTCCGTGGCCGCGGAATCGAGTCCCTTCTTGTACTGGAACTCTGCCATGACCACCGAGACCTGGTCCTTGGAGGTCGAGGTCACGCGGCGCACCAACTCGATGGTTTTGAGCTCCTTCTCAACGACCCGGCTCACGTCGGCGTTGACGTCGTCGGCGGAGGCGCCCGGCCACACGGTGACCACGGCGATCTGGGGCCTCTCCGAGTCCGGGAAGAGGTTCACCGGCATCTTGAAGAAACCCACCACCCCTACGATGGCGAAGAGCAGAACCAGGGAGAGGAGAAGGTGGGGCTTCTTGACATAGGACTCCACGAATCTCATGGCCGGTCTCCCTGAACGGGCGACACGGGAGTACCCGCCGTAAGGGCCATGAGCTCGCTGGGAAGGCCCGTGACTACGACGTCGCCGGGCTTTACGCCGCCCGCCAACGTAGCCTCCGAGCCGCTCTGGCTCGTAACGGTCACGGGAACGGGATCGGCCTTACCGCCGCTAACACGGATGACGAGGGTCTGGTGAAGCCCCTGCAGCAGGGCCGAGACCGGCACTACCAGGCCCGAAGCGGGGGCGGCGGCGTAGCTGGCCGACACCGTGGCGCCGGGCTTGAGACCGAAGGGCGGCGCGAGTAGCTTCGTCTCCACCGTGCCGAGGTGTGAACGGTCCATGGCGGGATAAATTCGCGAAGTCGAAGTTTTCAGGCTTTTACCCGCGACCGAGAAAGTCACAGCGTCGCCGGGCCTGAGTTCTCGCAGGGTTTCCTGGGAGAGCTTGGAGATGAGTTTGACGGCACCGGGGATCTGAATCGTGTAGAGCGGTTTGCCGGGCGTGGCCAGATCGCCGGGCTCCACGAGCCGCGCCGTCACCACCCCCGAGTAGGGGGCGGGCACGTTGGCATAGGAGCGGTTGGTCCTGGCGCTTGCCAGCGCTTTTCTGGCTGATACCTCGGCGGCTTTGGCCGCGGCCAGATTCGCGTTGCTTATATCGAGGGCCTGCCTGGATATAGCCTGATTCTTGTAGAGAATTTTGTCCCGGTCGTTTATGGCTTTTTGCTTGGCGAGGGCTTCCGCGGCCGCGGAAGCCCGGGCCCGCGCGGAGTGTATCGCGTCGTCCAGCACACTCGGATCTATGCGGGCCATGATCTCGCCCTTCTTCACGGAGTCGCCCTCGTGGAATCGAACCTCCAGGAGGGAACCCGGCACCTGGGCCGACACAGTAGCGGCCGTCTCGGAGACCACCAGAGCCACGGTATCTACGGTGTTTCCGACGGAGCCGTCCTTAACCTTGGCGGTTGCTACGGGCACGGGAGAATTGCCGGGCGGTGAGAGATGGGCCAGTGCGCGTTTCTTGTGGATGATAACCGCCGCGCCGGCGAGGATCACCACAACGATGATCAGGATGGTCAGGATTTTCTTATTCATGGTTTTCTCCCCTTGCGGTCACGAAGGCCAGGTAGTCCACGGCGCTCTGGTAGGCGTAGAGCCCGCGCCAGTAGGATGTTTCTCCAGCGAGTTCCTGACCCCTCGCGGCCAGGTAGTCCTCCATCTTTCCGGTTCCCTGCTCCAGTTTGAGACGCTCCACGCGGGCCACTTCCCGGCCGAGGCCCCGCTGGGCCTGTCCAGCCTGGAAGAGGGCCCGTGCCGCGTCGAGCCGGCCTTCGGCGTCCTTCACCTGGCTCGCGATCTCCAGCTCCTTGGCCTTCTCACGCTGTCGGGCGGCTAGTAGGTTGGCGTCCGCTTCCTGGACCGCGTGAACCCGGCTCAGGCCGTTGAAGAGAGGGATTTTTACCATCAAAGCCCACTGCCTCGTGTAGCGTGGATCCTCCATCGAGGGACCGTTGTTACGAAGGTAAGTTGCCTCTAAAACGAGTTGGGGCGAGAAGGCCTCCAGCGCCAGGCGCTTTTTGTGCTTCACGATGCTGGTTCGTTCGCGGGTCGCGAGCAGGTCACCTCGGCCGGCGAGGGCCGACGAGACGTTGTCTTTTGAGGTGCCGGCGGGAGCGGCCGGTTCTCCGGGGATGTCGCTCAGCTCGAACCCCCCGTCGGGAAGCTCTTCCCCCAGAAGGGCGGCGAGATAGGACTGTGCGGTTTCGGACTGAGCGGCGAATTCCGCCACCTTCGCCTCCGCCCCGCGCAGTGCGTAGGTGATTTTGGCCGCGTCCACGGGGGCCATGGCGCCGATCTTCACTTTGAGCCGGGCGTCCGCCTCGTCCTTCTCAAGGGCTTTCTGGTAGGCCCTGGCCGCTTTCAGCGCGTGGTTCACGATGAGGGTGTTGCGGTACGCGGCACGTACGTTGTAAAGGGTCTGATCCCGGGTAAAGAGGGCGAGGTGCTCTGTCGCGCTCTGTGAAAGGCGCGCCATGCGGTCCCCCTCGTGGAGGCCGCCGGCCGCCAGAAGAGGTATCTGCCACGTGAGGCCGTAGTGGACCTGGTTACGGTCCATGGGGATCTGGCTCATGCCCAACGCCGGATTCGCGAAGAGCTCTCTCGCCATGGGAACGACCAGGCGGTCTCGTTGGAAGTGATTGTAGGTCCCCACGAGGCTCAATTCGCCGAAGTGGTGGCCGAAGGTCTCAGCCGTCCGATCTTTGGCAGCCACGGCGTCAAGCTTTGCCGCCTGGAGCCGCGGGTTCGCCGCCACGGCCTTCGCCTCAGCCTCGGCGAGCGTCAGGGGCTCGGCCGCCTTCGACGGCTGAACCAGGGTCAGGCAGAGAGCCACCAGGGGAGCCGTCATGCAGATTTGAAAGAACTTCATGAATCCTCCTTTGCCTGAAAGGAACCGAGCGTGCAGGGTTCCAGTATGTCCGGGGAGTCCGGGACCTGCGTTCCACTGTGGTATCCGTTAAGGGCCCGAGGAGCAAACAGGAAGTCTTGTGCGCACATGGCCATTATGCAATATTCTCCACAAAAAGGGGGACTAGCGTCTCGTATTGAGCACGTCCCGGGCGCAGGAAAAGAAATTCAGGACACAGGTGGTCAGGAGCCGGTAATAGACGTAGCTTCCCTCCCGCCGGCCCTCGACGATGCCGTGGGCGCGGAGGGTGGAGAGGTGCCGGGAGACGGTGGACTGGTCACTACCCACGAGCCGGGTCAACTCTCCCACGGTGCACTCACCGCGGCTCAGGCGGTCCACGATCATGAGGCGCGACTCGTTGGCGAGCGCCCGAAGAACGGAGGCCTGCTTCTTGAACTTGTTCCGATCGGGTGTCGTCATCTCTCACCTCCAGGGCGCAATATATGTTATTATTGCCATGTTGTCAAGTCCACGAAGAACAGTCCACGAAGAACACCACCCCAACAGCGAAATCTAACTCAGCTCCTTCATTCTGAAAATGATTCAGTATTTTCGGGGTTATCAGGGCCATTTCCATGGGGTAGCTCCTTAAAACGGAGCAGAGTAAATCCCTCGTCGGAAACAAGGGCTACCGAAGGTACATCAAGAGCAAGTAGGGGCACGGCGCGCCGTGCCCCCACACTCGACAAAATCACGCTCACCGAAATCAGGCGTAATAAAGAAGGCTATCAATTGCGTTCAGGCGTGCTATCCAACGCATCCATCCTGCTCCGAGCGGCCGGGGTAAAGCTGCCCCCAACCCTAACACCGATGGGCAATACAGCCCCAAATGAATCACAGATAACACACCACTTTTGTATAGGATACAGGTTCACCCCTTCATAGTGCCAAACCTGCTTCCTGTCTTCGTATCATACTGATTTTTAAGCACTTACAAAATTGAAGTGTTTAAGATGAGTTAAGTTATTGACACGTCCTTGAAAAAGTGGTAACCTGAAAAAGTCTGGAGGAGTGGAAAGTGAACAATCCGAAAGCGGCTTATCAAGAAACCATATATGACCCCTTTTCCTGCTTCGGTCATGCCGTAACCGCGCTGGGTGATTGGATTTATGTTGCCTTTAGGGCAAGGGGCTTATGCCCTGCCTGCGCCGACGCGCCTGCTGCATTGTCCGCAGCGCGGGCTGGGGCTGCGGCAGGCAGGCGCAATGTTGCGGTCTATAGGTCTTATGCAGAAACTACATAACCCCTGTTAGCTTTAAATCATGAAAGGAGTTTTTATGAACACGAAATATGATGTTATCGTAATTGGAGGAGGCCCTGGCGGAACACCTGCCGCTATGCAGTTGGCTTCTCAAGGCAAATCCGTTTTACTGGTTGACGAATTAGGAAAACTTGGCGGCGCGTGTCTGTTTGTTGGTTGCATCCCGTCAAAAATTATCAGGCATTGGTCTGATGATTTTACGGCAGAACGTAAATATTTGGGTAAGGAAACCTGGTCATACGAGGATAGAGCAAAAGCCTGGAATCAGATTAAGAATACAATACATTCTATTCTTGAAAAGCGATCTTCCGCAGCTATGCAGATAGCAAATAATTTGCCGACTCTTGAGTTTATTGCCGGGAATGCAAAATTTGTTTCCGGCAATGAATTAATCATTGAAGAAAAGGATACTGGGCGAAAAGAGAAATATGCTTTTGACAAAGCCATTATTGCCACTGGCGTTCGCTCCTTTGTGCCCCCATTTAAAGGAAATTCTATTCAGAATGTACTTACCAGCGAAGTACTTTTCTCTCAAGACAAACTCCCAGAAACATTGCTTATTGTTGGTGGCGGACCAATCGGTATCGAATTAGCTCAAATGCTATCAAAATTAGGTGTTAAATGCACAATAGTTGAATTACTGGATAGCATTTTATCGGGTATTGTAGAACCAGAAGATATCGCAATAATTGGTAAAGAGTTCGCACGCTCCGATATTCAAATATTCACGTCATCAAAAGTACAAGAAATAAATAAATCAGATGGACATTATAACGTGACCTTTACCGACGCCAATGGCACCGAACGCAAAGAAAATTTTGAGAATGTACTTATTTCTACAGGTAAAGTGCCCAATGTTGAGTCCCTTGATTTAGATAAGGCCAAGGTAGAATACAATCGTAAAGGTATTGTTGTTAATGAGTTTCTTGAGACATCTGTAAAGGGTATTTATGCCACTGGCGATGTTATTGATGGGCCAAAATTCGCCCATACTGCATCATATGAGGCACATCTTGCAGCTGCCAATATCATGGCGGGAAATAAACAGAAAGTGGATTTTTCCAAAAACTCATGGGTATTGTTTACTGAACCCGAGATTGCCAGTGCTGGATTTACTGAAGCTAAGGCCATCCAAAAAGGCTATGATGTTATGACAGGTGTTTATGACTACAAGATTGATGCGGCTGCTCAAGTTGCCATTGCGCCTTTCGGTTATTTGAAATATGTGGTCAATAAAGAAAAATTGGAAATAATAGGTGTGAATATTTGTGCTGAAAATGCCGCATCGTTGGTGGGAGAGGCTGCATTGATTGTGGCGAACAAATTAACCCTTAAAGATGTTGCACAAACAATACATCCACATCCTACAATGACAGAGGCATTTGGTGTATTAGCGCAAAAGATGCTCAGCAAAAGCTAACGAATCGCTCCACCTGACCGCTATTCCGCTGGCGCTTCATAGAGGCAGGTGAGCTTTGTCGTTACATCCTAATCCCAGTTTTCCCTCGCGACTGACTTCTCACGTCTAACTAATCTTGAACGGTTCATCGGGTTTTCCACAGGGAAAATGGGTGCTAAGCGGCTGCAAAATAAGGCTCACCCCTTTGTTGTGGAGCATTCCATGCTTGGTCTATATTTTCCATTGTGCCCTTTCGATTATAGCGCCTAGCGTTTGAAATCACCGGTTTTTACGGAGCGCAGCGGAGTATAAATCCAGTGCAGCGATTTGTTATGCCGACTTTATATCATACCCTTTGTATGAAATGCGTTAATAATCATAAAAAGAGCGGCAATCCAGTTTGTATAAGCAAAGAGTCTTTTTAAATTTTGCGGCTTTGACTTCAAAGCAAATTTCCCACCGATTATTCCCCCAATTATTGTAACAATAGCTAGTGGTACAGCCCACGACGGATTAAAATCGCCCTGAACGGCATGTCCGGCAAACCCCATTAAAGCCGTCGTCGCAATTAACGCAGATGCTGTTCCGACTGCCGTATACATTGATACTCCACAAGCCAGAACCATTAACGGAACCAGAAAAGAACCTCCTGAAACTCCGACCATTCCGGAAGCAAAACCTGTTAAAACAGTGATCGGTAAAGCAAACCATAAATTTACATGATACATTTCATTACCAAATTTAATTTTTATAATTCCCAATTGCTTGTTATTTAACGTCTTTTGTTTCTCTGTGACAGGAATCAGCATTACTATTCCGGCTATCAAAAGCATAACGGCGAATATAATCTTTAAAGCAAAACCACTGAACAAATGAGAAAAATATCCTCCTCCGAGTGCCGACAGGGCGGTGAATGTTCCGATCAGAACAGCCAAGGACCATGATACAGACTTGTTTTTTTGAAAAATAATCATTGCCGCAACAGAAGCTGAAAAAAGAATAAACTGACCGGTTGTCGCTGCCTCGTGCATTGGGATATTGGCAATTGC
>Ga0114934_10002606_pt1 | contig 11516 bp, 12 predicted proteins | sample 4SBtaG_2_FD_99695 | JGI IMG/M metagenome (GOLD analysis project Ga0114934, IMG submission 99695) | Deep subsurface microbial communities from Kolumbo volcano to uncover new lineages of life (NeLLi) - 4SBTROV10_white metaG | ecosystem: Environmental > Aquatic > Marine > Volcanic ...
AAATAACTATCAGCAATCTAATAAGTTACTCTGATAAATTCAACTTCCTTAAAAACTCTGACAATAGGCCAAACATTTGTAAATTAGCATCCTGATTTAAAGTGCGAAACTTTAGTTTTTTATATATTTGACCATTCAACTGTAAGGGTCAAATATTATAATAATACATTGATTAGCTGAAACATAAAATATATAATTATGAAAAAAAAGAGCTTCTGGGACAAAATAAAAGCCAATGCATACAAAATACTGGACCCTGCTGTTCACCTATTGGAAAAAACAGGCATTACCCCAAACGGCATAACAACGATTGGTTTTATGGTTACAATCATATCTGCAACCATCCTAATTGTGGGGGCTGAATTTGGTAAACGTGACGATTTCCACTATATTATGTGGTTTGGCATTATACTATTATTCGCAGGGGTTTTTGATATGCTTGACGGCCAATTGGCACGTAAGACCCGACAAATGACAAAATTTGGTGCATTGTACGATTCCACGCTCGACAGGTATAGCGAAATGATAATGTTTTTCGGTATAGCTTATTATCTGGTGTCATATCACTATTTCCTAAGTTCCGTGTTTACTTTTCTTGCCATGATTGGCTCAATTATGGTAAGCTATATACGCGCACGTGCCGAAGGCCTTAATGTGGAATGTAAAGTAGGATTGATGCAACGCCCCGAGAGAGTGTTAGTAATTGGCATCTCCGCCATTTTATATGGAATTGTAGCTTATTACGGTGGAAATTTCAAGGTTAGTGCAGAATGGCTGCCTTTCCCTGTTTTTGAGAACATCTCAATTTTTACCATCCCGATTTTTATCATGGCAATTCTTACAAATTATACAGCATGGCAAAGGCTGAATCATTGCCGTAAAATAATGTAATAAATAATTTAAAAACAAAAAAATGCAAACAGGCAAAAACATTCAAGAGCCTAAAGGAAAATTAGGAATTCTCACACCCGGCATAGGGGCAGTATCAACAACTTTCATGGCAGGTGTATTAGCTGCTAGAAAAGGCTTAGGCCAACCTATTGGTTCCATTTCGCAAATGGGCAAAATCAGGCTTGGAAAAAGAACAGATAACAGAGAGCCGAAAGTAAAAGATTTCGTCCCCCTGGCTTCATTAGATGATTTGGTATTTGGCGGTTGGGATATTTTTACTGACAACGCCTATGAGGCAGCTATGAATGCCGGCGTACTTGAAAAAGAGTTGCTCAACGAAATAAAAGATGAATTATCAGCCATAAGACCGATGCCCGCCGTATTTGATCATAATTATGTAAAAAACCTGCATGGTGATAATGTAAAAAAAGCAGACACTAAAATGGACCTGGCCAAAGCAGTAATGGCTGACATTAAGCGTTTCAAAACAGAAAATTCCTGTAGCAGAATGCTCATGATCTGGACAGCTTCCACAGAGGTTTATGTTGAAACGTCTGCAGTTCATAAAACCATCGAAAATTTTGAAAAAGGTTTACTCAACAACGACCCCGGCATATCACCCAGTATGATTTATGCCTATGCTGCATTAAAAAGCGGGATACCTTATGTTAACGGTGCCCCCAATCTTACTAATGATGTTCCGGCCATCATCGAATTGGCAAACAAACTCAACCTTCCCATAGCCGGAAAGGACTTCAAAACAGGCCAAACGCTCATGAAAACAATATTAGGTCCCGGCTTAAAAGCCCGCTTGTTAGGTATTGACGGATGGTTTTCCACTAACATTTTGGGGAATCGTGATGGTGAAGTATTGGATGATGCCGGTTCGTTTAAAACAAAAGAGATTTCCAAACTTAGTGTTTTAGACAGTATTTTGGAATCGGAAAAATATCCGGAACTTTATAAAAACATGTATCACAAAGTACGGATCAATTATTACCCGCCTAAAGGAGATGATAAAGAAAGCTGGGACAATATTGATATTTTTGGATGGTTAGGTTATAAAATGCAGATTAAAGTCAACTTCCTGTGCAAAGATTCTATACTTGCCGCACCTGTTGTTCTGGATTTGGCCCTTTTTATGGATCTTGCCCAACGCGCCGAAATGAAAGGTATTCAGGAATGGCTTTCGTTCTATTTTAAATCGCCGCAAACAAAAGAGGGGCTGGTTCCCATGCATGATCTTTTTCTTCAAAAAATAAAGTTCGAAAATACACTCCGTCATCTCATGGGAGAAGATTTAATCACTCACCTTGGTTTAGACTATTATGAAGATTAGATGAGGCTCCATAAGCTGATAGCATCAGGATTGGGGACGGGGTTTTCCCCCGTCGCTCCAGGCACTGCCGGGGCCGCACTGGGAATAGTAGTTTTCTACCTCATTAACCTTGGATTTATCCGGTTAAAGATAACAGAACCATTTATACTTGTCCTTAATCTTTTTGCTATACTTATTATTCTGTTCATAGGTATATATAGTATCAAGAAAGTTCACCGTGAATGGACGCACGATGCACAAACAATAGTAATTGATGAAATTGCAGGCGTCTGGGTGGCTGCGTATGCGCTGCCTTTTCAATGGCAATATTATTTGTATGCTTTTATCCTGTTCAGGTTATTTGACATCTACAAACCTTTGTTTATCAAAAAGATAGATAACATGAAAAATGATTGGAGTGTAATGTTTGATGATGTGTTGGCAGGTATATACGCTGCAATTGTATTACAAATTATAATCTATGTTAATATTTTATGACAGAAAATTCAAAACTAAAATGGCATACTCTATTAAAATACAATACAGTAGCTATTACTGCAAGTATTGTTGACTACAGTTTTTTTCTATTACTCGCCCAGATTGCACATGTTTGGTATTTATTAGCTTCATTTACAGGCTTAGTGCTTGGGGGAGTAACTGCTTTTCTTCTCGAACGTAGCTGGACATTTAAACGAAAAGACGGAAAATTATCTGCCCAGGCAAGCCGATATCTAATTGCATGGACATTAAGCATTTTTTTTAACACAACAGGTTTATACCTGACAGTACAATATCTCGGCGTGCAATACATTATTGCCAAAGTAATTGTATCAATAATTATAGGCATCGGATTTAATTTTTTAATGCACAAACATTTTGTGTTTAAAATAGAAATCGCAAATAGAAAGAATGAAAATTAAACAATCAACATATATATTTGTCAAAAGTGTCATTATATTAATGTTTTTGTGTACATCTGCTTTACAAGCTCAAAAAACAACAAAAATATCAGGAATGGTGATTGATGCAAGGACCAAAAAACCACTCCCCTTCGTAAATATTGTCTTTTCAGGAAAAAATCTTGGGACGATTACCGATTACAAGGGTCAATATAAAATAGTTACTCAATGGGCTTCTAATCAATTGCAAACATCATACTTAGGATATTATAAGCAAACTAAACCAGTTAAAATCGGTGAAAACCAAATTATCAATTTTCAGTTAAAATCGAAAAACATACTACTAAAAGAGATAGAAGTTAAAGCAAAGAAAGTACGGTATCACAACAAAAACAACCCTGCTGTTGCGCTTATCCGCAAAGTGGTGAAAAATAAAAGTTTAAACCGAAAAGAAAACCTGGATGAATTTGAATATGATAAATATGAAAAAGATGAGTTTGACCTGAATAATATTACTGAAAAGTTTAAACAAAAAAAAGTTTTCAAAAAAATTCAGTTTGTTTTTAACTATGTGGATACTTCCAAGTTAAATGCAAAGCCATACCTGCCGGTTTTTTTAAAAGAAACAAGATCAAAGGTTTATTACCGCAAATCCCCAAAAAGTCAAAAAACATATGTTATGGGGACCAAAATGATTGGATTCCATGAATATATAGACAACCAGGGGGTTAGCTATATGATTGATAATCTGTATCAGAATATTGATATTTACGACAATAACATTATGTTGTTAACTAACCAATTTGTTAGCCCCATTTCTGTAATTGCACCTTCCATCTACAAATTCAGCATCATTGACACTTTGGATATTAACGGCTACAATTGCATTCGTCTTGCGTTTCAACCACGAAACAAACAAGATTTTGCCTTTGCGGGAAATATGTACATTACAAACGATGACAGGTATGCTGTAATAAAAATAGACATGAAGGTACCTCGTGAAATAAACTTAAACTTTGTAAACGACCTGCAAATTGTTCAAGAGTTTTCCTATATAGACAATAAAGCATGGATGCTGACAACCGACAAACTTATTATGGATTTTAATTTCTTAAAAAAGGGGATCGGCCTGTTTGGCAAAAAAACAGTCTATTATAGCAATTTCCTATTCAACCACCCCAGGCCCAAGGCAATATATAGCGGACCGGAAAAAACAATATTTGAATCCGGCTATAACGAAAGAGACTCTGCCTTCTGGCATAAATCAAGATTAGTACCATTAGCAAAACAAGAAAAAAACATCTACACCATGATGGACAAAGTTCAACATGTGCCTGCTTTTAAAAGAACTCTGGATGTATTAATGCTTGTAGTTGCAGGGTACTGGAACTTTGATAAAATAGATGTAGGACCGGTGAATACATTTTATAGTTTTAATGATGTGGAAGGTTTCCGTTTACGCCTGGGAGGAAGAACCAGTGATAAATTCAGTAAAAAATTCAGGCTTAGCGGCTACGGCATATACGGATTTAAAGACAAGCAGTTTAAATATTCAGCTTTGGCGACCTTGTCGCTAAACAACAAGCCGCTGACTGACAATCCTAAAAATTACATTTCGGTACAATATCAATACGAAACCAATTTCCCGGGCATGGAGGTACAATTTATCAACGAAGACAACTTTCTGCTTTCGTTTAAACGGGGAATTGCCGATAAAATTCTCTACAATCGCATGTTCAAAATTGAGCATTATCGCGACTGGAAAGACGGACTGTCAACAACTTTTATTTTAAGAAACATCAACGAAAAACCCGGCGGCACACTTCATTTTATATATAATAACGATCAATCTGTTAATTCAATTACATTAAGTGAGGTAACCGCCCGTATTCGTTTTGCCCCCAACGAAAGATATTATCAGGGAGTTAATTTCCAGATACCTATTATCTCTAATCATCCTATTTTTCAATTTTCCTTTACGCAAGGCATAAAAGGCGTGTTCGGTTCAGATTACACTTACAGCAAACTAAAATTCAATGCTTTTAAGCGATTTTACATGTCACCTTTCGGATTTATGAATACCGAAGTTGAAGCGGGGAAAATATTCGGAAAAGTACCATTCCCATTACTGGAGCTGCCTCGCGCAAACCAAACCTATTCATACCAGCTACGTTCCTATAACATGATGAACTTTCTTGAATTTGCCAACGATGAATATGTTAGTCTGTTTGTCGAGCATCATTTTAATGGTTTTATTTTAAACAAAATACCATTGCTCAAAAAGTTAAAATGGCGCTCAATTATTTCTTTTAAAGGACTGTATGGGAATATATCCGATAAAAACAATCCGGAAGTTACTACCGGGCTGATGAAATTTCCCACTGATGCAAATGGCAAAACAACTACTTTTTCATTAAAAGGCAAACCGTATATTGAAGTAAGTGTAGGTATTGGCAATATATTTAAATTCTTCAGAGTTGACCTGGTAAGAAGAATTACATATTTAGATCATCCAAACGTGCCAAAATACGGAATCAGGGCAAGATTTAAATTTGATTTTTAAATAAATTAATTATGAGATCATTACAAAAAAAATTTGCGAAATATAATGAACCACAGATTGCAATCAAAAACGGTTTATATTCGTATTATCACAGATTCGAATCGGGACAAGATACCGAAGTTTTGTTAAATGGGAAAAAAGTACTCATGTTTGGCTCTAACAGCTATCTCGGGTTGACTAATCATCCTGAAATCATCAAAGCGGCAAAAGAAGCACTTGATAAATACGGGACAGGAACATCCGGTTCGCGGTTAATGAATGGAAATCTCGACTTACATGCAAAACTTGAAAGAGAGTTAGCCGATTTTGTAAACAAACCATCGGCAACAGTATTTAGCACCGGATTTCAGGTAAACATGGGGACAATTCCAAGCCTTGTGGGCAGAAACGATTTAATTGTAATTGACGAAAAAAGCCATGCATCTATAATTGAAGGCTGCAGAATTGCTTATGCAAAAACATTGAAATTCAAACACAATGATATAGCCTCTCTGGAAAAGACACTTCAAAAAGCAGATAAAACTAAAACAACCTTAATTATTACCGATGGCATCTTTAGCATGGAAGGCGATATTGCACATCTTGATAAAATATGTGAATTGGCAGATCAATACTCCGCTTCTGTAATGGTTGATGATGCACATGCCCTCGGCGTTATTGGAGAAAACGGGTCGGGAACCGCATCGTATTTTAAAACTACTAAAAAAACCGACCTGATTATGGGGACATTCAGTAAATCTTTTGCTTCGCTGGGTGGGTTTGTGGCCGGTGATTTTGAAATTATCAATTTTATCAAACATAATGCCCGTTCATTACTATTTAGTGCAGGGATTCCCCCGGCATCGGCAGCAACCGTGTTAAAAGCATTGGAAATAATAAAAAAAGAACCGGAAAGGATTTACCAATTATGGGAAAACACAAATTATGCCTCCGAGTGTCTTTTGCAAGAAAATTTCCTGATTGGAGAAAGTACAACACCTATTATCCCTATATTTATTGGCGAAAATGTTAAAACCTATCAATATGGAACAAAGCTGTTGGAACAAGGCATTTATGTTAATCCAGTGGTAAGTCCCGGAGTAGAAAAAGGAAAAGCCATATTACGGTTTTCACTGATGGCAACACATACCAAAGAACAAATTGACATTGCAATTGACACGTTGGTTAAATGCCGGAAAACAATTGAAATCTATTCATAATAAATACTTTAAAATCATGGGAACTATTGTAGTAAAAGAAGTAGCATCTAAATCCGACCTGAGAAAATTTATTGCTTTTCCTGACAAATTGTACAAGGGCAATAAATACCGGGTCCCCCAATTACACATGTACGAAAGAGCGGCATTGATTTCTGAAAAAAATCCGGCTTCTGAATTTTGTGAAGCAAAATACTGGCTGGCTTATAAAGAAAATAAAATCGTCGGAAGAATTGCAGGTATTATAAATCATAAGTCAAATGAAATATGGAACGAAAAACACATGCGTTTCGGATGGATTGACTTTATTGATGATATTGCAGTTTCCTCAGCATTAATTAAAACCGTTGAAAACTGGGCAAAAGCAAAAGGGTTAACAGCAGTACACGGCCCATTGGGGTTTTCGGACATGGATCTTGAAGGTATGCTTGTTGAGGGATTTGATGAGATTGGAACACAAGCTGCCATTTACAACTACCCCTATTATCCGGTACATCTTAAAAAACTGGGCTATAAAAAAGATACTGACTGGATTCAGTTTGAAATTAAAGTACCTGATAAAGTACCCGATAAACTAAAAAGAATTTCATCGCTTGTACTGAAAAAATATGATCTGAAAATATTGGATGCAAAAAAGCCAAAAGAAGTACTTCCTTATGCTAAAAGCATGTTTTATACATTAAATGAGGCATTTAAATCGTTGTACGGTTTTGTGCCATTAACCGATAAGCAAATAGAAAAATACACCAAAGATTATTTCTCTGCCATAGACGTGAAATTTATTTGTTTCGTGTTGGATAAAAATAATGAAGTTATAGGCTTCGGAATATCAATATATTCATTATCAGAAGCATTACAAAAAGCAAAAGGAAAGCTTTTCCCTTTTGGTTTTATCCATATTCTGAAAGCACTCCGTAAAAACAACAAGGTGGATATGCTACTGCAAGCAGTTAAGCCAGAGTATCAAAACAAAGGTGTTGCTGCCATTTTTTACAACAAAATGATGCAAGCATATATTGATAATGGAGTTGAAGTTGCAATTTCAAGTCATGCTTTAGAAGATAACAAAAGTGCATTTTTAATGTTCAAAGATTATGAAACCCGTCAGCATTTAAAAAGGAGATGTTATATAAAAAAAGGGGTATGAGAAAAGTTCTAATAACGGGTGCCAGCGGATTTATTGGCAGTTTTCTTATTGAAGAGGCATTAAAACGCAATTTCGAAGTGTATGCCGGGATAAGAAAATCAAGCAGCAGGAAATATCTCTCAAATCCTAATATCCATTTTCTTACTATAGATTTCTCAGATAAAGAGCTACTAAAAAACCAGCTGCATAATGCACCCCGTTTTGATTTTATTATTCATGCTGCAGGGGTTATTAAATCGTGTAATAAAAACGACTTTCTTACTGTAAATTATCAATATACGAAAAATTTTATTGAAACTTTACAGGAAACAGATAGCATACCCGGTAAGTTTTTATTTATCAGTAGCCTGGCGGTTTTTGGACCAGGCAACGAAAAAACCTTACAACCCATTAAACCTACCGACACACCGCATCCTGTTACGCTGTATGGTAAAAGCAAATTATTGGCAGAGCAGTTTATCCAATCATTACCTGAATTTCCTTATTTGATACTTCGACCTACCGGCGTTTACGGCCCCCGTGAAAAAGACTATTATCTTGCCTACAAATCAATTAACCGACATATTGAATCTTACATCGGAACAAAAAAACAGCATCTCACTTTTCTGTACGTTACCGACTTTACCAAGCTTGTTTTCAATACATTAGAGTCGAAAATAATTGGCAAAGCCTATTTTGTAACCGATTCAAAACAATACACTACACAACAGTTTAATACAATCATAAAAAAAACACTTAATAAAAAGACAGTTGCCATTGTTTTTCCAAAAGCATTTATAAAACCTATTGTTCTAATAAGCGAGAAGATATCTTGTTTGTTTGGCAAACCAGCTACCTTAAACCGAGACAAGTACAATGAGTTAATTTGTAAAAACTGGTCGTGTGAAAATAATGAAATTGTAAAAGATTTTAATTTTCAACCCGCATATGATTTGGAGAAAGGCGTTCGGAAAGCCATTGAATGGTTTAAAAACGAAAAGTTATTATGAAAATAAAAAAAGTAATTATCCTCCTGATTGTTTCATTTGGTTTTCTACCCTTTAGCATAAAAGGAAACCCGGGGTACCCCGTTCCGCCAAAAACTAAAAAATTACTGTTTTACATCCAGCGAAACCACAACAAAAATACCATTGTTTACGATGCCAATTTCGATAAGTCGGGAAGTCTAAATAAAGATAATCCCATACACGTATATTGGATTAGATATGAAGAACAAGGGCAAACAATGAAGTTGCGAACCATCGAAAAAATGTTCGCTTATGGTGTAAAATGTTCGAAATTAAATAATAAAAAAAACGAGTACAAAGTAGAACTTGTGGCGACCAACAAAAGAGATTTTTTACTAAAACAAGATGCCCCTTTTCACGCTGCTATTTACACAAAAATAAATGGCAAACCGGCCAAATTGGAACACCTATATATTTTTGCAGATAATTCGGGGTTTTGGCCAAAAGTGATATATATTGAACTTTTCGGTAAAGATGCAACTACGGGAAAAAGTGTTTATGAAAAAATGTTAATAGACCAGTAACAAAATTACATCATGGAATTTCAACGATTTACAAAGAAAAACATAATAATTAACAGCCTGATGGCTATTGTTTACCTTGTATGGACACATCTGTTGGGAGGCACAAGACCCGAACATTATTTTCTGATTATTTTTTGGTTTGTAATGTATTACGCTCACGAAAAAACACGCAGATTTATTACCGGATTCTCCATTTTTATCATCTTCTGGATTATTTATGATTCAATGCGAATAATTCCAAATTACGAAGTTTCAACAGTCCATATAAAACAACCTTACGAGTTAGAAAAATTATTATTTGGGATCACTTCAAACAACACCCTGTTAACACCCAACGAATATTTTGATACAATTCACACAAAATTTCTTGATATTCTGTCGGGACTATTTTACTTGAACTGGATTCCTGTACCTATTGCTTTTGCCATTTATCTCTATTTCAAAGATAAAACCCTGTTTGCTAAATTTTCAATGGTATTCCTGATTGTGAATATTTTTGGTTTTATTATCTACTACATTTATCCTGCCGCTCCCCCCTGGTATGTAAAGTTGTACGGTTTCGGCCTGCATTTGGGAGTGCCGGGAAATACATCCGGACTTGGCCGTTTCGATCAACTTACAGGCATTCCAATTTTTGCGGGAATATATGAAAAAAACGCCAATGTGTTGGCTGCCATGCCATCATTGCATGCCTCCTACCCTGTAATTGTACTGTTTTATGCTATTAAAAAGAAAATTGGCTGGTTCAATATTTTTTTTATTCTTTTTATGCTCGGTATTTGGTTCTCGGCGGTATATTCAGGTCATCATTACGTAATTGATGTTGTGGCAGGGGCTGCGCTGGCATCAGTTGTTATTTTTGTTTTTGAAAAACTATCTAAAAAAAGATTTTTAAATCAATGGATCCTCGATTTTACAAGCAGCATTTAGTTGAATCACCCGACATTTGCAATGCTGAAATAATGCATAATCATTGTCATTTCGATCGTAGAAAAAATCTACTACAGAAAGCATTCATAGCCCCTGAGGTGTTTTATTGAAAAAAATGATAAAAGCACAAAAAATTACTTATTCTTGATTTGCAAATGAATTTAATAAAATGACCGGAAGTGAAAAACAAACAAGTGTAAAAGACAAAATCATTGAATCGGCTGATGAATTTTTTAGCCGGTTTGGGTTTTACAAAACCACTATGGATGAAATTGCCCGCAAGATCCATAAAGCCAAAGGAGTACTGTACTATTATTTTAACAGCAAAGAAGATCTTTACACAGCCGTTGTACGTCGCGAATTACAACAGGTTAAGCAGGCACTTACTACGGTTGTAAACAGTGATGACGATCCGATAACCATGCTTGAGAATTATATAAAAGTAAGATATCGGATGCTAAACGAAGCATCTAATTATCACGAAACCCTTAAAGCAGATTTTTGGGGGAAATATGGTTTCGTTAAAACCGTACGCAACGAATTTGATAGTTTTGAACGTATTCAATTAAAAAAAATCCTGACAAAAGAAAAAACAAAAGGTTATTTCGATCTGAGTGACATTGACCTGTCCATTGATGTCATAATGACTATGTCGAGAGGTATTGATATTCCTCTTTACCTTCAACTGAATACGAAAAAATTATTGATAAAATGATTTCCATAGTCTTAAACGGACTAAAAAAAATATAGTGTTTTTTGTATGATTTTTTAACTATTTAACCGTTATTGTCAGTTCATCAAAATGATAAACTTTGTATCATTAATTTAACCATAAAACTCATTTAGTAAATAATTAAACTAATCAGGAATATATATCATTCTGAATTGGGCAGAAAACTGTTCCAACCATGAATTTTCTTCAACAAAAAAGGCCGCCTCAATGAGACAGCCTTTTTTTGTTTATACAGTAAATTAATCCTGTTATTTTTCAGCATTTGTTTCCCCTTCAGCTTTTTCTTCTTTTTTAGCTTCAGATTTTGG
>Ga0114934_10002607_pt1 | contig 11516 bp, 10 predicted proteins | sample 4SBtaG_2_FD_99695 | JGI IMG/M metagenome (GOLD analysis project Ga0114934, IMG submission 99695) | Deep subsurface microbial communities from Kolumbo volcano to uncover new lineages of life (NeLLi) - 4SBTROV10_white metaG | ecosystem: Environmental > Aquatic > Marine > Volcanic ...
AATATATGAAATGTAGATATAAGTAATTTATATGATAATGATCCTGCAAATGATGATAGTGTATTCCAAGATATAGCAAGTTGATTTAACTTGAAAGACGCACAAGAAGCAAAATTAGCAGTAAACGAAGCAGTAGGCTGAGTAAAAATGAATAATAGTGCAAAGCATGTTTTTGTTTCAGTAGTATGAAATGATACAGACGGAAGGAAATGGACAGATGGAACTTATGCAAAATCTTGTAATGAATATAAAAATAATCCACCAAGTGGATATAAATATTCAGGAAATATTTGAGATTGAACATATCGAATAGATCCAGATTGAAATTGATGAGCAGATGCATTTAAAGTATATTGCGATATGACTACTGATTGAGGAGGTTGGACTTTAATAGAAGCATATAAAGATTCTTATGCTGATGAATTTAAAAAGAAAAATCGGGGTATTAATTATCCTATAAGTGAATCTAATCCTAATTTTAATAAATATAGGCTTTCATATTCACATATGCAATCAGTTTATAATTTATCGTCTAAAGTTCATGCTAGATGTGATAAAAATTTTAATAATTCACAGAATGATTACATTTTTATTGATAAATGAATATTAACAGATACAGCTGCTAATGTGGAAATTTCTAAATGGAATGCTGAATGAATTGTAGCTTGAGTTCATGTTCCGAAAACATGATTAGTATTTCGGTGATGATTAAATACTGCGGGGTGACGGCATGTTGCCGTTGATTGAGTTTCTTCTTTATGAGCATGATGATATAGTATGGAATATTTTACTCGGCATGATAATAATAGGTGATGAAATCATCATCATTGTTGGGATTCTACTTGAGCTTATATATGGATGCTTAGATAACAAAGAACTGAAAATTTTTAGATATGAGAAACTAATACTTAGATTTATTAAACATCATAAATAGATATTTTTTACCAGCTTAGGCTGGTTTTTTTTTGTTAGGGCTGAAAAAATAATATTAACAAAAATTATACACATAAAATGTTTTATTTATAATAAATAAAATAAAAAAAAGCTAGTAAATATCTACTAGTTTTTTTATTATAATATATTTGTATTAGTTTTTTTATTAAGGCACCGACCGGATTCGAACCGGTGAAAGAAGGCTTTGCAGGCCCCTCCATTAGACCACTCTGGTACGGTGCCATGGGGTGGCTGACGGGGTTTGAACCCGCGACCCCAAGGGTCACAACCTTGTGCTCTGCCAACTGAGCTACAGCCACCATAATTTTTATTATGTAAATACAGCAAAGCTTATAATAAATATTTGCTATATTATTTCAAGTTGAATAACTTTTTATTTTATGTATCAATAAGCCATTATTTAATATAAAAACTTTATCTATGATAGAAAAAATATATGTAGTTTCTGCTTTGTTAATATGATTTGCAGTGGGTTATATAATATGAAAGATAGTAAGATATGCACAATTAAAAAAAGAGAGAAAACAATCGGTAAAAAGATCTCGTTCTGTTATACTTTGAGAAACTTTTGAGACGATAGCTCCTTTTATGAAAAATATACCTTATCATCCAAAGGATATGAATTTTATTTGAAAGTGAGTTGATTATATTGTATTTGATAAACTTTCTGCTTGAAAACTTAAAGAAATAGTTTTTTTAGAGATAAAAACTTGAAAATCTCAACTTAATGCTAATGAAAGACAAATTAGAAATATTATAAAATCTTGAAAAGTTAGGTATGAAGTTAAGACATTAAAATAAATCATCATATTATGCTAGCTGTTTCACTTCTAAGGATTTTTTGTCAAAGATATATATTTTCTTTTGCTTGTATGTTCTCTATATCTTTATCATCAAATCCTCATTCTGGACCAATAACTAAAAAATCTATATTAGAAAAATCAACTTTTTTAAAATCTTTTCCATCAAAATTTACTATAGCTTTATTTCAACTTATTTCATTAAAACTTTTAATAACTTTTATCTCTGGCATATACCAGCTCATACTTTGTTCGGAAGCTTCAAGTGCTATTTTTTCAAATCTTTCAAGTTTATTATCTTTTATATTTTTAAAGACACCTCTATTAGTTCATATAAAATAAATTTTTGGAACTCCAACTTCTGTAAGTTTTTGAACTATAAGTTCCATTTTGCTTACTTTGTTTAATATAGATTGTATGATTCACTTATTTTTAGGTTTTTTATTGTTTTCTTGTATATTTTTGATGTTTGCAGTTATTGTATCTTGTATGCTTTCAAGTTTTAATTCATATCTGACGATATTTCAAACTTTATTTTGTAATAAAAAATTATATCAAGTCTTTGCTCTTAATACTTTTCTAAGTTGGTTAACAATTCTTTTTTCTTTTATTATGATTTTATTTTTATTTTTTTTAAAATCATCTGATATAAAAAGTTGCATATAATGAGGTTAAAGTATAAAGTTTATAATATTGAACTATGTTTATTTATAACATAATCATTAATTTTCTTAATTAATCATTTCAACTTTAAGTTTTAAATCATTTGGTATGTTATATTTTGGTACTGTTATTAAAAGTATATTTTCTTGTGTAAGACTTACTTTTATTTTATCAAAATAGATAGTTAAAGGAAGTTGTATTTGTGCTTGAAAATCACCCCGATAACAATCTTCTTTTTGAGCAACAAGATTATCTTTAAGCTCAGGTTTTATTCTTTTTCAAACAATGTGTAATATGTTTTTTTCTAAACTTACATCTATGCTTTCTTTTTTTACACCTCACAAAGGCATGATAACAACTATTTCATTTTCACTTTCATATATATCGTATGGTATTGTTGTAGCCATTTATTCAAATAATTTAATAAAATCTTCTGGTATAGGTGCTTTTACATTATATATTTTTCATTTATATTCAAATGAATATTTCCAACTATGTAGTAATTGTCTTGTTATATTATAATGTTTTTTTGCTAATCTGTTAATAATTGGATCTGTATACATAAGATCTCAAACTATTGGAAGTTTTTTTTCACTAAGATGAACTCTTATTTGATGCATTCTTCAAGTCAAAAGTTTTGCTTGCACTAAAGACATATAACTTAAATAATCATCTTTTTTACTTTTAATTGTCTTTATAAAAGTTTTTGCATAATTTCAATCTTCAGAAGCAATAACTTTTGATCTACCATTTTTTTTATCAAACACTTTTTTCAAAGGAAGCTCTATTTCCATATCTTTTGCTTTTCATACAACTACTGCAATATATATTTTGTCTGTTTTATGTTCTTTTATAAGATTATTTAAGTATTTCAAACTATCATAATTTTTTCAAGCAATGAGAACTCAAGATGTATCTTTATCTAATCTAAAACAAAATGCTGGTGAAAAAATTGAAGAGCATTTTATTCAAGTTTCTTTTACATACTTTTCTAAAAAACTATTCATTGTTAGATCTTTCATATGTTTGTTTCATCAATGTATAGTTATTCAAGCTGGTTTATTAAAAAAAATATAATTTTTATCTTCATATAAAATCATTTCTTTTATTTTTTCTGATGGAAATTTTGAAAGTTTGTCTTTTTTCGTTTCGTTTATTACAATATTATCTGGTAAATTTACTATATCATATTCTTCTAATCTATAATCATCTTTATGCTTTTTATTATTTACTTTTATAATTCATTTTCTTATCATTTTGTAAATTTCTCAAAGTTTTATTTCTTTATTCTCTTTTAGATATTTTCTTAAAAATCTATCAAATCTTTGATCTTTTTCAAGTTCTGTTATCTTATAATCCATAATATTAAAAATATTGACTAAAAATTAAAATAGACTATAATGAAAATATCGATTTATTCAATTTTATATTTTAAAAAATATACTATGTGATTTTCTGAAAGTTATTATGATAAATATGATTCTGTAAATGAAACTAAAGAAAAACAACCTAAAACTTCTGAAAAGTTAAAAAAAATATGAAGAGCAACTGTTGCTTGACTTATGATAGCTATGTCTCAACCAGCACATGCAGGATTTATAAATATACATTTTGAAAGATGATATAGAACAAGTTATTATGATAAGTATAATTCTGATACACCAAGTATAAATAAACTTGATAGTATATCATCAAGAAGTAATTTTTTTATAGATGATTGAAGGTTAAGTGCTGATGGTATATATTATACTTTAGGTAATGTTCAAGACATACAACTTAGTAAAAAAGCTTTAAAAGAGTATGATCTTAAAACAGTTGTTATAGAAGTAAATGATCAAGATTATAAAGCTAAACCTTCATTTAAAAAACTTTATTTTACTGCAAGTTGAAAAAAATGATGATTTTGATATACAGCAGGGAAAGAAATAATACTTGTATATGTTTCTTATGATGATAAAATTCAGGTTATTTGAAGTATATCACAAGGTCAGTTTATAGAAGAAAATGAGTATAAAGAGTACAATATATGAGTTGAAAAAGAAGACAAAAGACAGATTTTATATAAAATATTTTCTATGTTAGGATACAACAATATAAAAAATTGTGATGTAAAAAGTGATAGAGACGGTAATAATTATTTTTATGAAAACTGAAAACTTATAGGTGTTATGAAAAATTTCTGATCTGAAAAGATAATTATTAAAAAACAATGAAATGATAGACAGCATATAGCAACTATAAAAAAGTATGGTAATAAAATACTTATGACAGATAGAGAATGAAATATAATCTATAGTTCAAATGGTTCAAAAAAAATAAAAATAGATTTAAAGGCTTTAGATTATAGAATAGGTTTAAAAGTCAGTAATTAGTTTTGATGTAAAAAAAATATTTTTTCTAAAAAACATTGTTCTTTAATAGAAAATCATTAAACTCTAAGTATATTTATTAGTTATAAGATGTTTTATGATACACTTACATGGATGGAGTCACTACAGTATGTTGATGGGGATATGAACACCTCAGGATATAATCCAAAGAGCAAAAGATAATGATCAAAATGCAATTGCTATCACAGATTTAAACTCTGGTTATGGTATGCTCGAATTTTACGAAAAAACTAAAGGTATCAAGCCTATACTTGGTACTGATATATACTTTTCTTATGATTGAAAAAAAATTATGAATATAGTGCTTTTGGCAAAAAATTATCAATGATATAAAAATATTATAAAACTTATAAGTATAGCAAATACAGAGAATATAAAACAAACACCATATATCAAGATGGAAGATCTTAAAAAATATTCTGATGGTATTATAGCTTTAAGTTGATGAAACGGAGAGATAGAAAAACTTATAATTTCTCAAGAGCCAAAAGAGCTTATACTTGATAAGATAACAGAATATGAAGAAATTTTTAATTGAGAATTTTATCTTGAATTTATAACTTATGATTATAAAATTACTCCTGAAAGAAAAAAGATAGAAAAGATATTCTTAGAATATATAAAAGAACATAATAAAAAATGAGTTATAACTTCAAATTATAGATATATTGAAAAAGAAGATAAACAGACTTATGATGTTCTTTTATGTGTTAAAAATAATTGGAAGTACTATGATCCACAAAGGCCAAAAGTTATAAAAGATTCTTACATTATGACTGAGGAAGATGTAAAAAAAATACTTTCTAAAAATGGTATAAAAGAAGATTTTCAAGAATATTTAATAGCAAATACTCATAAAATATCAGATAGTATAGATTGTAAAATTCCTCTTTGAAATCTTCTTTTTCCAAAGTATGTTGTCCCTTTAAAGTATGGAGATTTATATAAAAAGATAGATAAAAATGCAAACTAATTTAAAAGATTTCTTTAATTATCAACCAATATTTGAACAAGAAAATATAGATAAATTTTTTGAAAAAGAAGTTAAACAAAAAGTAATAGAATATATTTGAGAACAAGCTTGAGAAAGAATTCAAAAAGCCTATGATTTTGCACTTAAAGCTCATGGTGATGAAAAAAGGCTTTCGTGAGAACCTTATATAGTACATCCTGTATATGTTGCAAAATATTTGCTTATGATAAAACCTTGAATAGCAGCACTGCAAGCTACATTATTACATGATGTGATAGAGGATACTGACATGAGTTGAGATGATATTCTTAAAGAATTTTGACCTGAAGTTGCATTTTTATGTTTAGGGTTGGAAAAAGTTTCTAAGGTAAGATATCAGTGAGAAGACAGACAAGTTGAAACTTTAAAAAAAACATTTTTAGCTATGGGTCGTGATATAAGAGTAATTTTTGTAAAACTTGCAGATAGGGTTCACAATATACAAACTTTAAAATATCATCCTAAAAAAGAAAAACAAGAAAGGATAGCTCAGGAAACTATAAAAATATATGCTCCATTAGCAAAAAGGCTTTGAATAGAAGTTTTTCAAACATATCTTGAAAATGGGGCTTTTGCTATACTTAATACTAAAGAGTTTAAAAGAATAAATAATTATCTTGATAAGTATTATTCACAAGTAAATGTTAATAAACTTTTAAGTAAGATAAAACAACTTTTAAAAGATAATGATATAGATTATATGTTTATATCTTGAAGACTTAAAACTCCTTATAGGATATACTTAAAATTTTTTAAATATAATACTTATGATTTAAATGAGATAAAGGATATACTTGCTTTTAGAATTATTGTAAAAGATATATCTTTATGTTATAGAATACTTGGAGTAGTGCATAGTAAATATATTCCTATAATTAAAAAAATTAAAGATTATATAAGTTTACCAAAACCAAATGGTTATCAATCTTTACATACAACTATACTTTGACTTTATAAAGCACCAGTTGAGATACAAATAAGAACAGCTCAAATGCATAACTTTGCAGAATATTGAGTAGCTGCACATTTTATATATAAAGAGAGTGGAAATTCTCTTCCTGTAAATAATAAACAAATTGAATGGATAAATAAATTGAAAGATATGGTACAAGACTATCAAAAAGCTTGAAGTGAAAATAAATGATTTTTTAATATTTTAGATATAGATTTTTTAAGACAGTCTGTATTTGTATATACTCCAAAAGGTAAGATAATAGAACTTCCTAAATGATCTGCTGTTTTAGATTTTGCTTTTAAAATACATACAGATGTTTGATGTAAGTTTAAATCAGCAATAGTAAATGGTAAGATAGTCCCTATAAATTATAAGTTAAGAAATTGAGATATCATAGAAATTAAAAAATTTAAAAATAAATATTCTGTAAAACAAACTTGGTTAGATTATGTTATATCTCCCACAAGTAAATCAAAGATAAAGGTTTTTATAAATAAACAAGAGAGAGAAAAACAAATCCAGGTAGGTTTAGAACATCTAAATAAAGAACTTAAACAATATAATCTACCTAAAATTTTTTCAAAAGATGATAAAATAGTAAAATACTATTGAGAAAAAAACTTAGAATCTATTCTTATTCAAATTTTTAATAAAAATACAACAGTTTGAAAGATAATAAGGCAAGTATATAATATAAAAAATAAAAAAGGAGAGACAAAATCTGTTAAAAATACTAAACCTGTTCTAAATGAAGTTATCATAGATGATTCTCCTTTTTATAAATATACTTTATGTCCTGAGTGTAATCCAACTATAAAAGATCAAATTATATGAAAGGTTACAAAAGAGTGAATTAAAATACATACTATAAAATGTAAGGCTTTAAAATCTGTTAATTTTGAAAAACTTGTTGAGGCACATTGGAAAACTCAAGAAAATAATCTTTATCATGTTCTTTTTCATTTTGATGTAAGTTGAAAATTAGAAAATGTAGTTTCAATACTTAACCTTATACAAGGTTTTAACAAAAAAGTTTTAAATATAAATACTTTTCAAGACAATGATAAGGATTTTATGAATGTTAAAATTTCTATAAAATTACCTACAACATTATATCTTATAAATCAAAAAATTAAAAAAGAATGAAAAAATCTATATAATACATATAAAGTTTTTTTTCAATAAAAAAAAGAACCAGACTCGAGCTGGCAATCTTTTCCATGTTTAAAAGGGTAGTAATTTTATCTTTTGTATTTTTTAAGTTGAATATCAGCTTCTACTTTATTCATCTTAAACAGTGCTTTTTCTATCTCTTCTAAACTTCATTTAGCTTTTATGTTTTCTATCTCTTTTTCAAGATTTTGCTTCATCTTATCAAGTTCTTCTTTTGATTGCTCTATGCTTGCATCAGCAGAACTTACAGCTATATTAACTTTTTTTCAATCAGTATATACTGCACCATCTCATATAGAAATTATGTTATATTCTCCATCTTTTATAAAATCTCAAGTTTTTTCTGTTTTAAATTTACATATTCATCATTTTATAACTGCCGCATATACTTCATGGTTAGGCAATATTCATATCTCTCAATCTTTTGTTGGAATTACTACTTCTGAAGTTTTTCATTCATACAAAATTCAATTAGTAGATACTATTTTAAGGTTCATTAAGTTAAATTAAATGCTAAAAATAGGCTTATTTTGTTTTTTTTCTTAAAAACGCTGGGATATCAGATATATTTTCTTTTTTCTCTTCTTTTTTATTAGAAGAATTTAGAGTTCTTGAAACAAAATCATTTCATTTATTCTTAGATCAAGCAAACATAGGATTCTGTTTTTTAGTAGCTCATTGTATTATCTCGTCTTGAGTTTCTTCTTCAAAACCTGTAGCTATGATAGTAACTTTTACATCTTCATCATAGTTTTCATCTATACTCATTCACCAGATGATGTTTGCATCTTCACTAGCAATATTTTCTATAATGCTTGCTGCTTCTTGTACTTCTGTTGGAGTTAAGTCTTCTCATCAAGTTACTGCAAATATAATGTTTTTTGCTCATTCAAGTTTTGCTTCAAGTAAAGGATTTTCTATGGCTTGTCTTGTAGCATTTATAGTTCTATTTTCTCATTCCCCATATCATATACCTAATAAAGCAGTACCAGAATTTCTCATTATTACAGATATATCAGCAAAATCTATATTTATTAAACCTGGTTTAATTATTAAATCAGATATGCCTTTTACTCAAAGATGGAGTATCCTATCTATCATTTCAAATGCTTGTTTAAATGTAGTTTTTTTGTCTATTATATTAAATATCTTATCATTTGGTATAACTATAAGAGTATCTACTGTTTCTTTAAGTTTGCTTAATCATTCTATAGCATTTTGTAATCTTCTTTTTCATTCAAAACTGAAAGGTTTAGTAACAACTCATACTGTAAGTATTCAAAGTTCTTTAGCAACTTGTGCTATAACAGGAGTAGCTCAAGTTCAAGTACCACCTCACATTCAAGCAGTTATAAAAAGCATATCAGTATCTTCAAGCTCTTTTTTGATGTCATCTGCACTTTCTTCAGCGGCTTTTCTTCAAATTTCAAAATTTGCACCTGCACCAAGTCATCTAGTTATATTTAAACCAATATTTATTTTTTTAGGAGCAAGATTGTTTTCAAGTGCTTGTGCATCAGTATTTACACTTATAAATCCTACTCATTCTATTCATTCTTGTATCATTCTGTTTATAGTATTCCCTCAAGCTCAACCAGCTCAAATTACTTTAATCCTTGCTCAAGGTATGAATTCTGGAGTTATTTCTTTTATAGCCATTCTTTATATAATTTATAATTTAAAATATTTTTTTAATAAAGTCTTTTATTGATTTTAGAAATCACATATTGAATATTAGGTTAAAACCTCAAGAGTCCTCTCAATACTTTTCTTCCCATATGTAATTTCATATTGCATTTATAAATAAAGTATTTGATCATAATTCTTTGAAGGAATTATCATTTACTTGTCAAATCTTACAAGCTAATTCAAAATAATTTCTTGTATATTCTTCTATGTTTCATATCCTTCAAACTCATCATATAAGTATAATTCATCAAGGAAGTTTTCAATAAACTCATAATTCTTGCATTTTTTCAGCTATAGGTTTATATATATCTTCAGATAATCTTGCTTCTATTATCTCAGATAAAAATAATTTATCTATCTTAGAATCTTCCTTTTTTTCATTTTCACTATGAAGTATAATCTCTCATTCTTCTTTTTTGATTTGCTCAGCTTGAATATAATCTATCTTTAATCATATACTTATATCTTTAGTTATCTCTTCTCATCATATGGGTATTATGCCGTATCCAAGATTTATACCTTCTTCATATATAATATAAGAAGTTTGGTTTGCACCTATATCTATCAATACACATCATAAATCTTTTGTTTCTGCTGGCAAACAAGCTTCTTCAGCTCAAAGTATGTTTGGTATAAAATCTATAATGTCTATATCAAGTTCATCAAATATTTTTTCTAAGTCTTTATAACTATTTGATGGTATCATAAATACATTTGCTTGAAGTTCTAATTTTCTTCATTGCATTCAAACAGGATTTTTTGTATAATGTTCATTATCTATAGTCCATCTAACAGGTATTATCTTTAAAATCTCCATATTAGGTTCATCTATAGATTCTTGAACTCATTCAAGTAAAGAAGAAACATTTTTTTCAGTTATTTCTATATTTACAAGTCTTTTGTGAGTATTATATGGTTTTATTTTCATATCAGGGTGTGAAAGTCATACAATAACTTGATCAATAGGACTATCAACTTTTTTTGATAAATTATCAATCACTTTAGAAATACTTTTTATTAAGTTGTTGCTATCAAGTATCTTTCATCTTTTTAATCACTCACTTTTAACCATATCTTTTGCAATGATGCTTCTTTTTTCATCATAATTTTCAAGGAAAAGAACTCACTTTATATATCAATTTCAAACATCTAAAGAACAAACTAATCAACTCATAATTTTTGATATTTAAACTAAAATGTTTTTTTATATATAAACTTATAATTTTTTTATTTTCTTAGTCAATATCTATTATCATTTAAATGATATATAAAAGTTATCATAATCTAAAACATTGCTCATTTACTTGGTTTTAATTTTGTAATATATAAATTTTTTTGAAAAACTATATATTTTGTTAAAAATTTGTTGAAATAATAAAAAACTTATTTATATTTGTCTTTATATTTTATCTATTATTATAAAAGAATGACAACATTCGAAAAAAAATATGATTTTTCTCAAGATGATAAAATTTATGTTGATTGGGAGAAAAATTGACTTTTTAAAGAGAATAAAGATGCAAAAAATTGAAAATTTTTTATACCTTTGCCACCTCCAAATGTAACATGAGTATTACATATAGGTCATGCTCAAACACTTACTATAGAAGATATTATGGTAAGATATAATAGAATGATTTGAAAAAAAACTCTTTGGATTCCTGGTACAGATCATGCAGGGATTGCAACTCAAGTTGTAGTTGAAAAAAGGATTAAAGAAGAAAAATGACTTTCAAGATATGATTTATGAAGAGTTCAATTTTTAGAAGAAGTTTGGAAATTTGTTAGAAAATCAAGAAGTACAATCATATCTCAAGCAAAAAAAGTATGAGCTAGTTTAGATTGGGATAGAGAGCAATTTACACTTTCAGAAAGGAATT
>Ga0114934_10002608_pt1 | contig 11505 bp, 8 predicted proteins | sample 4SBtaG_2_FD_99695 | JGI IMG/M metagenome (GOLD analysis project Ga0114934, IMG submission 99695) | Deep subsurface microbial communities from Kolumbo volcano to uncover new lineages of life (NeLLi) - 4SBTROV10_white metaG | ecosystem: Environmental > Aquatic > Marine > Volcanic ...
GGTCGTCCTGCACCAAAAGGAGAATCAAAAGTGATTGTGTCATCTTTCACGCTTTTCCAGAGTGCGAAGTCGGCATTGTTTCTTTTTAGTGAGGAACTCTCTACTCGGTTTTGTTTATCCGCTTCATCTTGGACTCTTTTTGAGAGGGAAAGATACGCAGCGTCACTTGCAGTGTCAAAATAAACATCACCCTCTTTGGTTTTATAAGCATGTCCTCTTTCTATGAGACTCTCTGTAAGTGCATACATGGCTTCGAGACTCTCTGTAGCTCTTGGCTCTATATCTGGGCGTTGCACGCCTATTGCCTCCATCTCTTTATGAAAAGCTTCTGTATAAAACTCTGTTATCTCTTGTATACTTTTGTGTTGTTCTATCGCCTTTTTAATGATTTTATCATCAATATCGGTGATATTTCTCGCATAGATTACATGGAAGCCATTTGCTCGAAGGACACGGCTCAGCAAATCAAAAACTAAAGCACTCTTTGCATGCCCTAAATGTGCATCATCATAAACCGTCGGTCCACAGACATACAGAGTCGCTTCTCCTTGTATCTGAGGTATGAACTCTCGTTTCTCTTTTTTTACGCTATCGTATATAAACACTCACAAAATCCTTAAAAAATAATAGTAAAACAGTGAATACAATTATACCTATAAAGAGATAAATTATATTTTTGGAATGGATGATTTCTAAAAAGTTTTTATATCCAAAACTTTTGACCGTCAAAATGAAACTTGTAAATCCACCCAAAGTGCTTGCAAGTGCTAAACCGCTTACTCCGAGTGTTGTAATAAAGCTCAGAGCAAAAACAGTGTAAACGATAAGTGAAAAAGTCGCAATTTTTGCGGCTTGTGTCTGCATCTGTTTTGCATAGAGCCATAAGATAAGAAGCTTTTGCAGTCCAAAAGGGAGCAGACCTAACATATACATCTGCAAAACAAGGGCAGTGTTCTTGGTATCTTGTGCATCAAATGCACCCCTCTCAAACAACAGCCATGTTATCTCTTTAGAGAGGATAATGCCACCAACCATACTTGCACTGAGTAAAAAGGTTAAAAACCAAAATGCTTTTTTGAGGTTAGCAAGTGCTTTTACCTCATCGTTATTTTTGAGATACTTTGCCACTCTTGGAAAAAGAGCTATAGAGGTGGCAATAGCAAAGAGTGCTAAGGGAAGCTGAAAAATACGGTTTGCATAGTAGAGATAACTGATAGAACCAGTCACTAAAAACGAGGCTAAAAAGGTATCTAAAAAAGCACTGACTTGTGCAGTAGAGTTGCCCCACATCGCAGGAAAGAATTGCTGTCTAAATTTGTGGGTATCTTTTTGTATCTTTTTTGACTTTACATGTAAGTACTTAAAACCGCCATAAAGCAGCTTAAAGAGTCCAAGCCTTTGTATAGCAATAAAATGTGCTATAAGTTGCAATACCCCGCCAATGACAACACCAAAACTCAAATAATAGACTATATCTATATGTGCTTTATCTTTTGAAAGTATAAGAGCACCTATAAGTGAGAGATTTAAAAGTGCAGTTGAAAAAGCCGTTGTGGCAAAATGGTGTTTATACTGTAAAAGGGCACTTAAAAAAGTTACTGAAAAAATGAGTGGCAGATACCAAAAATTTATCGCTACAAATGGAGATGCTATCGTTATCGTCTCTGATGAAAAACCGACGGCTATTGCTTTTGTCGCAAGTTGGGGCAAGATATTTACAAACAGACTTATAAGGAGTATGATAGAAAGAAAAATAACAAAGATATTTACCGCAAAGATAGACTTCTGCCGTACCCGTGTAAAAGAGGGTATAAATACTTGGGTAAACGCACCTTCAGCAAAGATACGGCGAAAAAGATTTGGAAGTTTAAAAGCTATAAAAAATATGTCGCTGTAGATATTTGCACCAAGAGCAGATGCCGTTAATAAATCCCGAACAAAACCTAAGATTCTGGAAATCAAAATCCCGAAACTATTGGTGAATATAGCTTTAAACATAATATTTTCTAATCTACTTTAAAATTTTTATGAAGTTTAACAAATATTTGGTTAAAATATCCCAACAAGTAAATAATGATGGGAATACAATGGCACTATTTGGTTCTAAAAAAGACAAATCTGACACACTATTTAAAAAGGTTCGTCCTACAGTTGTTAGAAGTAATAATATTGCTAAAGAGTTGTTTAACTTTTCAAAGATGCATGATATATCAACAGAACAACTTGATTTTAATCTTTTAGATGTTGAAAATTATATTCGTCTCAATGATGGAACAAAAGAGACGGATTGGGAACTTATTTCAGATGCTGAATTAGAAGAAATAAGCGAAAAAGAACTGTTGAATCCAAACTTTCAAATTAAACAAATATATGAAATAGAGATGTTTTCTAAAAAAAATCATGAAGATTTATATAAAGATTTTTATCTTGCTGTTGGAGTAAATGCTACAAAATGTAAGGTTTATCTCAGTATAAAAGCAGGCTCTTCTGTTGCATATAATCCAAAATTTGAGAATGACTTAGCAAGTATGATAAATAGGAAGAAAGCAAGAGCAGGAATTTTAATTAATATCTTTGATGAAATGCTTGATTCGGTCGTATCAAAACTCTCTGCACAGGTGAAAGTTCAGGGAAGTGTAAAGTTTAAAGAGAACCAAACACTCCTTATCGCAGAGAGTTATGAACCCACTTTAACTGTTGATGATGCCTTAATACTTCATTATGATAAACAAGAAGAGATTGATGAACTCGACAGAGTTGATTACGCATCAAGAGGCTTTATTAAGAGTGTAAAACAGGATGAACTTTTAATAGAGTATGTAAAACCAAAAGAGGGTAAACCCGGAAGAAATTGTCGTGGTGAATTTATGCAGCCAAAAGAGCCTGTTGTAAATAATGAACCGACTTTTGGCGTAGATGATACGATAAAGGTGCAAGAGACAGAGAAAAGTATAGAATATATCGCAAAAGAAAATGGATATATTGCTTATAAAGACAAAACGTATAGTATTCAAACGGATGTGGATGTAAAAGATATTAGCTTTAGAACAACCGGTTCTATCGTCTCTGGAGTGGATTCGGATGTTTCAATCAGTGTAAAAGAAAAAGATGCCATCAAAGATGCTGTTGGCTCGGGTATGCTTGTTGAAGTTAGTGAAATAACCGTCAATGGGAATGTCGGTTCAAATGCAAAAATACATGCACAAAAAGCAAATATCGGTGGACAAACTCATAAAACGGCCCAGATAAGAGCTGATGATCTAAAAATAAATACCCATAAGGGAATGGCATATGGAAAAAATGTGCATATTACAAGACTCGAGCATGGGACTGTTGATTGTGATTATGTAGATATTTCACAAGCTATAGGTGGAGAGATACGGGCAAAAGATATAGTGATAGAAGTGTGTACCTCATATGTAACTGCCATTGCCTCAAAACGAATAGAGATAAAAAAACTTCAAGGTGAAGAGAATGTATTTATCATAGATCCTATGCTCAAGAAAAAAGATAAAAAAGATACGCAAGATACTGAAAAAAAGATAGAAGATACACAGAAGAATATTAAAGAGATTCAAAAAGAGACAAAAGAGACCGTAGAATTTTTAAAAGAGAATAAGGCATCCTTTATCGATGTGAAAAAAAGATTGATGCATTACAAAAAAAACGGTGTGAAAATGCCTGAATCGTTTGTAAAACAGTATAAGCAGTATCAGCGTATGCAACATCACATAGAAGAGTTAAAAGAGGAGTTGAAGATAAAAGCGGAAAATCTTGATCTTTTGGAAAAAAGTGTAAACTCACTGCAAGAGAATATTCTTGATGCAAGGATAATCAACAGAGACAGATGGGTTGGATTTAATGAAATTATTTTTAAACTTATAGACCCTCCTGTAGATATAACCTATAATCCACCTGCGGGATCATCGGGAAAAGTATTTGGTGTTGTTGAGGTTTCTGAGGGAGAATTTGTAATAGAGGTAGTAGAAGAGTGATAGTAGGATTAGAAGGAATTATAGAGTATAAAGAACCGCATGTTGTACATGTAAATGTAAAAGGAGTGATTTATGAGATATTTATCTCATTGCAATCATTTTCGGCTTTGGGCAGTGAAGCGGTAAAACTTTTCACCACACATGTTATTCGAGAAGATGCACAGCTTCTCTACGGCTTTCTTGAAATGAGTGAAAAAAAACTTTTTGAGAGACTCATTAAGATTAGCGGAGTAGGGCCAAAGGTGGCGATGGCAATATGCTCGACCTATACACCGGCACAATTTGTAACGGTTATTAGTAATAATGATGTAAACGGTGTAAAAAAAGTTCCTGGAATCGGACCAAAGAGTGCAGGGCGAATTTTGGTTGAACTCAACGGTTTTGCTGCAGAACTTGTGAGTGCAACGCAAGAACCTAAATCCCAGGCTTTTAGTGAAGCATCACAGGCATTGGAAACATTAGGGTTCAAAAAAGAGCAAATTTCTAAGGCACTGAGCAGTTGCGATGGTGAAGAGACAGCAACGCTTGTAAAACAAGCGCTGAAGATGTTGCAGAGTTTGTAGTCAGACTTAGACGTTATTGGGGTTTATTTACCTCTATATAGACAGGTTCTGAGAAATTTGGAACATCATCGTATGAGAAGAGTGCATAATATTTATGGATATTTTTATCTCCAAAATTATCATAGGTATAGCTATCGCTACCGCCATAGAGCTTTTGACCATCATACGGCGAACAAGGAACTCTAAATGGATTTTTGACAACAATAACACCTCTAAAAGCATCATCATCCGGATTGCTCCAATTGAGTTTTATGATACCACTCTCAAGTGTATATCGAAGATCTTTAACCTGTTTTGGCGGAGTTTGTCTCTTTTTGATATAGTGAATATTGAGTGTCGGTCTTTTAAATCTTTTTGTATCAATAAAATCAACATATTGTGATTTAGAAGATGGATTTTGAGATGATGCAGAGATAATAAACGTTATCTTTTCAGCTCTTGTTTTTGCGGCGAGCATCTCATCGATGGCAAATCTGTCAAACACAAACCTTTGATTGGGCTCTTTTTTAATATCGCTAATACTTACATCATAGCCGACTCTTTCTATAACTTTTTTAGTGGAAAAATTTTCATATTCACTATTGTCTTTACATGTAGAGACCATTTCAAGGTGAAATCTAAGATGATTGAGTGAATTAATATTGATAGCTTCTAACTCTATATAGGCATTTGAGATAGTTGTATCTTCTGCTGCAGGAAGATTGTCCAAAATAAATTCCATACACCCGTAGATAGGGTCTCCATTTTTATCAAAACCAACTCGTAAACTATTTTTTGTGTTCTTCTCTTTTGAAACACTAAACTCATAGGATGACTCTAATTCTACTTTTGCATTATCTATTGTATAGGAAACATCAAGCATAGGACGAAATGTTAATCCTCCACTAAAGTCCCCATATCCTATATCCCACTGCATAAGTTGTGATGCACGGTCAAGCGGCAGGGAGGATGGACCATTCATTCGAAAATAAGCCTCACCACGCTTTAGAGATTTTTGTAAAATATCAATCTCCTGTTTTGCAAATTTAAAAGTTCTCCAAATGCCTTGTGTGAGCTCTGATGAAGCTGTCGGTCTGTCAATATAGCTGAGCATCTTTACATTTTTAATCTCATCAAAACTACTAAAATTATCTACTGTGCGCTCATCCATTTGACCGACTCGCCACTCTCCAAAGTGTTCCACTTGCACGGAGACTCTATTCATTGGATAAAATGATATTTTTGCACTTGTGATAATGGCATTTTGAGGAATTGTTGCAAGAGAAAAACCGACAACACCTAAGCATTCTCCCCTCTCTTGTGAATAACCGACAAAGAGCGAGTTTTTACCAAAGTGATCTTTGTTATTTTTTGTCTCCTCTCCCACATAGCCAATCTTGCCTGCAACTGGATAGAGGATTTTTGAGAAGTAGTCACGTGCAGGTTTTGTGCGGACAGAGACTTTTTGCGCAAAAGGGGATTTGATGCCTCTTTTTTTACTGACAGCTCGTAAAAAATAGTGATAGTTTGTTGAAGATTTAAGATTTTTATCTGTATATGTTTTGAGTTTGGTACTTGCTATTTTATTTGAAGTCTGTGCAAAACCTTTTGACCTATTAGATCGATGTATTTCAAAATAAACATCTTCATCATCACTATATTCCCAAGAAAGACTTACCTCTTTTTCTTCAACTGATGTTGCAAAAAAGTTTTCTACTCGACTTAAAGCATCCTCTTTTTTATAGTTATTCACTTCACTCAAAGCAAAGATAAGAGCAGGAATATTTTCATCTATGTGTTCACTCATATTCTCTTGATAGTCGCTAATATTTCTACTTCCAACTTCTGCAACAAGGGCTAGGGCACCTTGAGAATAGTAGAACTCTCTTCCGCTTCCCGAGATTAATTTTGTTGGTGGTTTTCCCATATGAACACCATATTCACGACCTGACTCTTTACGAATCTCTTCAGCCATATTGGATGCTAAAAGATTAAGATCTATAGCATTTTGGGCATCTTCATGTAAAAAGTTGTGTGCAGGAAAAAATACATTGCCTTGCGAATGATAATCAAGTGTTATTGTGATATTTTGGTGTGCAAGTACAAAATCTCTTAAGGCTCTTGTTTCTGGTTCGCTAAATGGTTCCGGACCCGAATAAACATTGGATGACATGTTAGAATTTTTACTGTAGCCAACAGGGAAGTTTCTGTTTAAATCCACTCCAAAACTGCCATCTTCATTTTTTCGTCTATTCTTTCTCCAAAATGCAAAATGATTTCTTGAGTATTCAAAACCATCAGGGTTCGCACAAGGAACCATATACAAACTTGAAGTCTCTAATACTTTGCTAAGCTGTGGTTCATAGCCAGCATGTTCTTGGATGTGTTTTGCAAATGCTAATGCTAACTCTATACCAACCCACTCTCTTGCATGGATTGTTCCAGTATAAAAAAGTGCTGGTTTTTCTAAATGTTTGTCAACACTGTTTGTAATGCTCACAGCTATAATATCTCGTCCCTCATGAGTTGTGCCTATAGTTTCAACTCTGAAAAGATTTGGATCTCTTTTTTGTGCTTCTTTGAAAAAAGTGACACATTCATTATACGATGTATATTGTTGTCTCAATTATTTAGCCTTATTTTTTTGTTTTTCTGTCTATTAATTCTACTATTAAATCAATTTTTTTATCATTAAAATTTAAGCCCATTTTCTCTTGTTCAGGAGTTGCAAAGGCGGGGATGCCATTGACTTCAAGAACCACATACTCCTCTTTTTCCAAATCATAGATGATGTCAACACCACCAATATCAATGTCGCACGCTTTACATGCTTTTTTTGCTACATCAATGAGTTCATCAGTTGGTTCTCTTAAAAAAACAGAACCACCACTTGTAACATTCGTACGCCAATCACTTCCACTTGCTTTTCTTCCATAGCAACTCACAAACTCTCCATCTATAATGTCAACTCTAAAGTCTGTATTGTCATATTTTATGAATTTTTCAACATAAAAGTAGCGTATATCCATCTGATTTAAAAATGGCATAAGCATGTCAAGATTTGCTTCTGACTCTATTTTTGTAAGTCCAATACCACCCCAACCATCTGTTGGCTTATAAATCATTTTTTCCCATTTTCTCATAATCTCTTTGAGCTCTGCTGAATCATCACGGTGGCAGAGTTTATAATCTGCAGTACGGATTCCATGGTTATTAAGTACAAATGATGTATGGAATTTATCTTCTGTAAGTGCAAATGCATCATAAGAGTTAATCATTGGTATCATTCTATTCAGTGCTTGATAGAGATATATTTGATATTGAGTCTGTTCTCCTGCATTGTATGAAAAGAAAAGATCAAGGTCGTTGAGAGCATGATCATTATAGAGAATCTGTCCATTATGAGATGTTGCATTTCTAAGGTTCACATCATTTAAGACATCAATTTCTCTTTCCTGAAGTTTTGCAATAATTTTATCTGCTACAATATCCCCGCCACTATTTGAATATAACCACATTCCAATTTTTCTCTTACTCATCTTTTATCCTTTAAAATCTAAGTTTTCTGTAAAATGCTTAAAAAGTTTTAGACTCAATTCAATTCTTTGCTCAAAACTTTCTTTATTTGCTCTTTCATGGATGGTATGATCTCCATCACCAAACGGTCCAAATCCATCAAGTGTAATGACACCACATGAACTCACTATATTTGCATCACTAACACCGCCTCTCTCTTCATAGTGAATATCGGTACCTGTTATCGTTTTGATATGTTGTATAAGGGTTAAAGATTCTTGTGAAGTTTGCATTACATCTCTTTGAATGCCACCGCTTAAAACACTTTTTGTGCCATTAACATAGGATGTCTGTACGATTGTGTCAATCGCAGTTAAAACTCTATCTCTCTCATCGCCATTTTTGTATCGAAGTTCAAATGTTAGTTTTGCATGTGGAGATATGGTGTTCGCACCAATACCACCCTCTATCTTTCCGACATTGACAGTTGTGCCTTCGTCTAAGTTTGTGAGTTTAACAAGTTCTTGAAGTTTATATGCAGCCTCTAGGTTCGCATCGTGTCCATTGCTATAATGATTTCCAGCATGGGCAGCTTTACCCTCTATTTCGATGAAAAAAGTACCAACACCTTTTCGACCTGTCACAACTTCCATCTCCCTGCCAGCAGCCTCATAGACAAAACAGTAATCATACTCTTTTGCTAACTCAGCAGTAAGGAGTTTAGAATCATCACTACCACTCTCTTCATCACTGACAAATAAAACATCTATATTGGTAATCTCTTTATGCTCTACATGTAACGCTCTGAGTGCTTCTAGGACAACAATGTTTCCACCCTTCATATCACAAACACCAGCACCATAAACCCACGCAGAATCTTCTTTGTAATCTTCAAACTTATTTGGTGGAAATACCGTATCCAAATGCCCTAAAAGGAGCAACTTTTTTCCACCATTTATATGGTTTGATTTATAATGTCTGTGGTTACCTATCGTTTTTCTTGTGTGAATCTCTACACTAAATCCTAACTCTTGAAGCCATCCATCAAAAATTGCACCAACAGCATCCACACCACTTTTGTTCTGTGTAAAGGAGTTGATTTTAACAATTTTTTCTAAATCTTTTAAGTATTTCATTATTGAAATTACTTAGCATTACCTTGAAAATTCCACTCTTCGCTTGGCCACTCTTCCTCGGTGCGAGGTTTTATATCATACATTTTATATTCGCTATCGAGTACATGGAGATAAACTTCATTTTCTCCAAAGAGTTTACGTTTCTTACCAAAATAGGCACCGTCATAACTTGGAGAAAATTTTCCAAAATTGATATGTCTTAATGTTCTTAAAATCGAACTATCCATTTTTCCTAGCTCTTCCCAGTTAAACATAGGAACATGTGGTTTTTTAAATCTTTTGTCACTTACACTCCACATGATATATTCTGCTATCCAGTCTCTGATGTATGGAAATGCAGCAAAAGCAGTAGCACACTCTAAAATGCGAGGAACTCCATCCAAACCATATGCAACATCACATGCCCAGTATTCAGCATTTGCCGCTTTACTCGCTTTTACTGCCAAATCAAGAACACTTTTTGGCACATTCATATAGTCCATACTTCCGCCTTGTGAAGTATTTGTGAGCCATTCACCCTCAGGCGGTCTTCTCCAAAAAGCACACACCGGCTTATGTCCTATAAGCATTACACGAATATCAGCTTCCATAGGGACAAAGTCTTGCATATACATAGGATAGTATTTTTTCTCTTTAAAAAGCTCTTTGGCTTCTTTTTTAGAATCAACTTTATGGACAAAATATCCACCATAATTTGATGGTCCATATGATTTTTTGATAATTTTTGGAAATTGTGTATTTTTTAAGAACTCTTTTCCCTCTTTTTTATCATAAAAGATATATGTTTTAGGAATTGGTAGATCATATTTCCAAGCAAATCGTGTTACATTCTCTTTTGATTTATTAGAAAACTGTGTATCAAGAGAGGGAATAAAACGAACCTCAGGAAGCTCTCTTGCTATTTCACGAAAAGTTTCGTACGCAGTAGCAGGAATGTTTCCTATAAGTACATCGATTTTCTTCTTTTTAACCTCTTTGATAAATCTATCTTTATCATTCCCCCAGTGATAGATAACCTCTTCAATTTTATTTGGCCACCCTTTAAAGTTTGAATAATCAAAAAATCTTAAAACATAGTCAAGATATAAAAATCCCAACTGAGGTAGTTTGTCGTTACTTAGTCCCATTTTGTAATCCTATAATGTAAATTTATTTTTATCATTATATCTAAATAAAGTTACGAAATAGTGTTGTTCATTCTATTTTAGATATAATTCGCAAAAATATTTTTAAAGGGAATGTACATTGAAATTAACTATTCTATTTGGTGGTGCTAGTTTTGAACATGAGATTAGCATAGTGAGTGCTATAACTGTAAAAGAGAAGCTAAGTTCTTTTGAACTCAGTTTTATATTCTGTGATCAAGAACACTCATTTTATCTCATAGATCCATTCAACATGAAAGCGACAACATTTAGTAAAGGTGAGTATAAAAAGATGCCACAGCTCTCTTTAGTAAATGGTGCTTTTTCTCAAAAAACTCTTTTTAGTTCAATTGAACATAAAAATGTTGTTTTAAACCTTATACATGGAGCTGATGGTGAGGATGGAGCTATCGCTTCACTTCTGGATTTTTATTCGATTAAGTATATTGGACCTCGTATTAATGCTAGTGTTTTTTCTTATGATAAAAGATATACAAAGTACTTATGTGAAGCACGTAAAATTAACAGCCTGAAATATCAAATACTTAACAACAAAGAACATACAACTATCACTATTGCTTATCCGATAATTGTTAAACCTGCATCTTTGGGAAGTTCTATTGGCGTGAGTATTGTGAGAGACGAATCACAATTAGACTATGCCCTTGATACTGCTTTTGAATATGATTCTAATGTGATTATTGAACCATTTATAGAGGGTGTCAAAGAGTATAATTTAGCCGGTTATATGGCTGATGAAGAGATCTATTTTTCTATAATAGAAGAGCCACATAAAGAGGAGTTCTTGGATTTTGAAAAGAAATATATGGATTTTGCAAGAAGTGAGCAGGTTTTAAGCGCTCAAATTAGTGACGAGTTAATTGCAAAGATAAAACTTAATTTTAAAAAGGTGTATAGTGGACTTTTTGAGGGTGCATTGATACGATGTGACTTTTTTGTTATTGATAATAAAGTCTATCTCAATGAGATAAATCCAATACCCGGATCTATGGCAAACTATCTTTTTGATGATTTTCAACAAGTCATAGAGTCACTTGCAAATTCACTGCCTCACCAGCACAGAGCAAAGGTTAACTATGAATATATCCACTCTATTTCAAAAGCTAAAGGAAAATAATGGCTAAAAAGTCCATCCGTTACAATCATAAAA
>Ga0114934_10002609_pt1 | contig 11502 bp, 5 predicted proteins | sample 4SBtaG_2_FD_99695 | JGI IMG/M metagenome (GOLD analysis project Ga0114934, IMG submission 99695) | Deep subsurface microbial communities from Kolumbo volcano to uncover new lineages of life (NeLLi) - 4SBTROV10_white metaG | ecosystem: Environmental > Aquatic > Marine > Volcanic ...
AAAGAAGCTCAAGATAATACATATGTAGATATTGATAGCATTAAAGAAGATATAGAAAAATCAATTAAAGAAAATATGCCTCAAGATGAAACCTCTTTAAAAGATATGATTAAAATATTTTATAATGTAGAAACATCTCAAGGAATAAAAGATTTATTTAAACAAGAACTTAGTGCATGTGAAGACAAAATAAGCACTGCCAAGGTTATATCTAAGTTTATTCCTTATTGTTGGATGGGTGGTCGTAAAATTAAGACTGTAGCTCGTTATTATGCTGATATGAGAGGTATAATTAAAGAAGTAAATAATCAATTTCAAGATTATAGTTTAGAACTCTTTTCTATCCCCTCTGATGTTTATGAGAGAATAACAAAAGCAGATACAAAAAAAATAATCGACAAACTAAAAGACAAAGATACATTTTCACTTGATGAGATAAAAAAGTTAATATCTACTTTAAAAAATCAATGTGAAACAGCTTTAAAACTTGGTAATATAGATGATAGTGAAAAATGGAAACAATCAGGATTATTTATTGCAAAACAGCAAACAGTAGCAAGAGCAAGAGCCTATCTCTTTACTTCATATTTAGCCCTCGTTACTGGTCGCAGAATTACCGAAATATTAAAAACATTATCGCTAGTGAAAAAAGAAAATGAATGGTATTTCATCGGAATTGCAAAAAAAGGCTATGACAGCTTTGAAATTAAAGCAATAACTCTTGATAAGGATATGAATTTTTTAAACAAATTGCTTCAACAGATAAGACAAGATATAGATACAAAAAATATGAACAATAAGCAAGTAAATAGCAAATATAATCATATTTTCAACCGTTCATTAAAAAACATCACAGGTCTTGAATATACATACCATGATTTTAGAGAAATATATGCTGATATAGCTTATCGTGAATATGGTTTTAAAAATGGAACAGATAGAGAAGAGATAGATTATAAATCTGATATATTAGGTCATACTGTTAATAAAGATAGATTAGTTGCGACAGAACATTATATGACTAAAAAGGGGGAATAGATGAATAAAATAACTAAAGGTATGAATATGGGTAAATTAAATGATTTTACCTTAAAGGTTAAAAGATGAAAAGATTAAAAAATATCAATCCAAATAGTGTTATATCAGTAATAGAGATGGCAATAGAAGAGCAAGAAGATGATTTTATATATATTTGTAGTCTTGTTACAGATGAAAGTGTTTTAATGCCTTATAATCCATTAGAAAAGATAAAACAATTTATAAAATATGGATATTCAGTTGTAAAAGATAAAGATGACAATTTAAAAACTGAAAAAGTGGCAATATATATTAACTACTATGGTTCAGAAGTTAAAAAATTTGTAAAGAATAATGTTCACGGTGATATTAAAATAGTATTAGATACTATTTATCAAGCAACAAATTATATACTTGAATACTCATTAGATGAATTTTGTGTTTAATATGCCGAAATTACAATATTTATATAATACTATAATACTATAATAGTATATATAATAATCATATAAACATATAAACATATAAACCTTTTAAAGACCTATTTATAGGATTAAATTGAATTAGTATGTTAGTATATTTATATATACACCAATTGCATAATTTAATTATGTTTTTAACTTAATTATAATATAATTACAATAGCCAAGAAAAAAGATATAACATCGAATTTAAAGCCTATCATTCAAAATGATGGGCTTTTTTTTTGCCTTTTTTTTATCTCCTATCACTCTAAAACAATCTATATTAAGATAAACAATTTTTCTTTTTTTCATCAGCAAAAAGACTAAAGGTACAAAAGGTACTTTTAGGGTACCTATTTTTTTCTAAATAAGTACCCTAAAATATTACAATAAAGCCCATAATATAGGGTTTTAAAAATTTAGGGTACAAAAGGTACCTATAAATACAACTTACAAGCAAATTCAAAAAAAAACTATAAAAATTATAAATATATATAAATGACACTTTTTAGGTACCTTTTGTACCCTAAATAAATATATATCTAATAAAGCCCATAATATAGGGTTTTAAGATAATAAATAAATTATTTTCAAAAGTACCCTAGAAGTACCCTTGGGTACCTTTTGCATGGAATAGGTACCCTTTTTAAAATATTATATATTAAAATGAATACCTTTTATATTCTTTATGATATAATGACAAAATAAAATACAAAGGTAATATATAATGAGTGAAATTAATTTTGAAGATTTAAAGTCTGAAAAAACAAAAACAAAAAGAGCTTCTTATAGTATTAATGAAAAAGTATTGGAAAAATTTAATACAATATCTCAAGGTAAAAAGTATAATAAATCACAAATTATTGAAAATTTTTTGATACAATTTGTTGAACTTGAGACAAAGTTGATTTAAAAAAACAATTTTAAAGGTTATGTCTTTTTTCTTGGCGGTTTAAAGTCTAACCTTTATGATAAAAAAAAGGTTAGATATGATAGAAAATAGCACTGCAACAAAAGAAGATTTTTGCCTAAAATATGTGTACATAAATAAAGGTAAAAAAGATGAAGTAAAACAAGAGAATCCCCTCTCTCAAGAAAATCAAATAATTTTAATAGATAAAATATTGAAAAATGTTTACAATGTCGTTATAGATGGACGAAAAGAATTTTTATTGTCTATAGGAAATGGAAACATAATGCACCTTGATAGGTCGTTAGTAAACTTTAGAGTTAATCTTAATTTAGTATTTAGAGAATTAACCATTAAGCAGTTTGAAACAATAAATATTCCTAGGCTTTTTGAATTTATAAAATCAAGACCTCGTTATTCATATAGAGAAAGTTTTTCTTTTTTTCATAAGCAAAATAGAATTGTTATAAGAAATGAAGATAATGAGATAATAAATGAAAAAAAGATTGATTATAATTTTCAAGGTGTGAAAATTGAAAAACCTATATATGATGAAATTGTTTTATCTATAAATGAACATTGGAAAGAATTAATACCTTTATTACTTGATTATATTATAGCTGGGCAATATGTTACAGATAAAAAATCTCTTTGGCTTTTAATTATGGCAGACTCAAACTTTGGAAAATCAAAACTTTTTAAATGGATGGAGGGGTTTGGCGGTAGTAGTTTTGTAAAATTTGCAGATATTATAAGTAATGGTATTAGTGATAAAGACCCTAAAGAGTTCTTTGGAAAATTATGTTTGGTTATTGATGAAGTATTATCTTTTCAAAGAAAATTATATGAAGTTGAAGAATTTTTATCGATAAGACCGATGAGAAATCATACTGTGAAAATACCAGTTGGAAGTAAAATATTATTATCAGCAGATGGTGGCACTTTTAATGCAACTTATCAGGATAATCAGACAAAAAATAGAGTTTCAGTTATAGACTTGAGAGGAACGAATACTAAAGAACTTGGAGAGCTCGAAGTTACTAAGAAATTTGGAGAATATACAATAGCAAAAACTATGGAACATTGGTTATCTGTTCAGTTGTTAGGAAGAATAGCAGAATATGAAAAACTTAGTTTATCTGAAAAATCAAATAAGGCAGAAAAGCTTATTAAGTATATTACTGCAAAATATAAAATAAAATCTAAAAACTTCTTTGAAAGAGTAGAAGAAATTATTTATGAAATACTTGATAATGATGAATCTTTGGATAGTTTTCATCAGTCTATTTTATCAGGTGCATTAGTAAGAGTTGATAATAGAGATAAAAAAGGTTATATGATACAAAGACCTACAACTGTTATTCCTCAAATTGTTTCACATTATGACAAAACATTAAAATATGAAATGGAATTTAAAGAAATATCCCAGATTGTAGATAAAATAGAAACTTTTTCACAACCTAATAATGGAATTAAAGTTAATGGCAAAAAGGTAAAGGGTGTATTTATAGCAGATAAACCTAAGGAAATAGAGAATGTACATGAAACCATTGATAAAGATAGTGGTATGTTATTGGATAAAGACGGCAAAGAGCTTTTTTAATGAACTCAGATCAAGCAAAAAGCATTTTAATAACTGATTTACTTACAAGTTTAAGCCGAGAGCCTAGAAATATCAAAAATAATGAATGTTGGTATTTAAGTCCACTCCATGAAGAAAAAACTCCGAGCTTTAAAGTTGATACTGTTAAAAATGTATGGTTTGACCACGGTGCAGGAGTTGGCGGAAATATAATTGATTTAGTTATGAATATCTACAATTTAGATTTTAAATTAGCACTTCAAAAACTCTCAAGCATATTCATTTATAACGATACTGCAGTAAATTCTTTTTCTTTTCATCAGCAAGGAATAAAGCAAAAAATCAACAAAATACAAGAGTTTGCAAAGTCACAAACAAAAGACCCTGGACAGTCACATTTTGAACTTAAAAAAGTTAAAGCATTAGAGAATAAGGCACTACTTGAATATATAACCAAAAGAGGTATTAAATCAGATATAGCGGTGCAATATCTAAAAGAAATTTATTATAATATATCTAATCCCGACAATACCGACAAAAAAAATGACTGGATACAAAGCAAAACTTATTTTGCATTAGGTTTTAAAAATGATGCAGATAACTATGAGTTACGAAATGCTTATTTTAAAGGCTGTATAGGCTCAAAAGACATTACAACGATAAAAGGTGCGGGAAACAAAGAACTTTCAATATTTGAGGGGTTTATGGACTTCTTATCAGCTCTTACACATTTTAAAATAGATAAGTTCAAAAGTGATGTGATAATCTTGAATAGTGTAGCTAATAAAGCGAAAATATCAGATTTACTATATAGCGATTTATATAATAAAATCTATCTTTTTTTAGATAATGATAAAGCTGGAGAAGAGACACAAAGAGAATTTTATAGCATAAATGATAAGTGTGTTAATTGTTCAACTATATATAAAGCCCATAAAGATTTCAATGAGTTTATTAATGGCTGAATATACTGTATCTCAATTAGCAGAACTTCTAGTGATTAATGAACATGTTGTTTATTATCATATAAGAAAAGGAAATTTAAAAGCAGAAAAAAAGACTCTATTAAATGACTTTACAAGGCTTTATATTACTCATGAAGAATGTTTGCGATTTTTAGATTGGTTTTTATTTGATAAATGGAAGAACGCAGGTGCTTCTTATAAAAAAATACCTAATGTAGATGAATACAATTTAAATGAAAATCAATATAATGATTATGTAGCTTTAAAAATACAAAGAGATAAAGAAATTTTGAAATGTAAGTATTTACATAAAATGAGATATAAAAATATTGCTTTAAAATTTAATTTGAAAGTCAAAACTATTGATAAGATAATATTAAAAAATAAAGAGACTCAATTTGTTGAAGAACTAAATCACTCAAATTAAGTTCTTGTTCATCATGTTTAACTGCTTACTAAGTTACAAGAATTAATACTTACAGGAGATGTAGGGGATGAGGGTCTAATCTCGTTTTCTGTTGGGAACATTATTTAAAAAAAATAAAGAAGTATTAATTCTCATTCAAAATTATACACTGAAAAAATAAAATTGTAAAATAATCGTTATAAAACAGTTATTTGTTTAACTTTAAAATAACAAATATAAAATAACTGTTATTCTGTATTATTAGATAGTTATTCACATATATATAACTGTTATGTGAATAAAGATAACTGTTATTTGCTACCATAGATTAGATTAAAGTATGCTTAATAACGGTTATCATTGTAGTTTAATGTTCAGTTAAGGTTTGTATACTGTTATTTAATTATATAATTAAATAACAGTATACAAACCTTAACTGAACATTAAACTACAATGATAACCGTTATTAAGCATACTTTAATCTAATCTATGGTAGCAAATAACAGTTATCTTTATTCACATAACAGTTATATATATGTGAATAACTATCTAATAATACAGAATAACAGTTATTTTATATTTGTTATTTTAAAGTTAAACAAATAACTGTTTTATAACGATTATTTTACAATTTTATTTTTTCAGTGTATAATTTTGAATGAGAATTAATACTTCTTTATTTTTTTTAAATAATGTTCCCAACAGAAAACGAGATTAGACCCTCATCCCCTACATCTCCTGTAAGTATTAATTCTTGTAACTTAGTAAGCAGTTAAACATGATGAACAAGAACTTAATTTGAGTGATTTAGTTCTTCAACAAATTGAGTCTCTTTATTTTTTAATATTATCTTATCAATAGTTTTGACTTTCAAATTAAATTTTAAAGCAATATTTTTATATCTCATTTTATGTAAATACTTACATTTCAAAATTTCTTTATCTCTTTGTATTTTTAAAGCTACATAATCATTATATTGATTTTCATTTAAATTGTATTCATCTACATTAGGTATTTTTTTATAAGAAGCACCTGCGTTCTTCCATTTATCAAATAAAAACCAATCTAAAAATCGCAAACATTCTTCATGAGTAATATAAAGCCTTGTAAAGTCATTTAATAGAGTCTTTTTTTCTGCTTTTAAATTTCCTTTTCTTATATGATAATAAACAACATGTTCATTAATCACTAGAAGTTCTGCTAATTGAGATACAGTATATTCAGCCATTAATAAACTCATTGAAATCTTTATGGGCTTTATATATAGTTGAACAATTAACACACTTATCATTTATGCTATAAAATTCTCTTTGTGTCTCTTCTCCAGCTTTATCATTATCTAAAAAAAGATAGATTTTATTATATAAATCGCTATATAGTAAATCTGATATTTTCGCTTTATTAGCTACACTATTCAAGATTATCACATCACTTTTGAACTTATCTATTTTAAAATGTGTAAGAGCTGATAAGAAGTCCATAAACCCCTCAAATATTGAAAGTTCTTTGTTTCCCGCACCTTTTATCGTTGTAATGTCTTTTGAGCCTATACAGCCTTTAAAATAAGCATTTCGTAACTCATAGTTATCTGCATCATTTTTAAAACCTAATGCAAAATAAGTTTTGCTTTGTATCCAGTCATTTTTTTTGTCGGTATTGTCGGGATTAGATATATTATAATAAATTTCTTTTAGATATTGCACCGCTATATCTGATTTAATACCTCTTTTGGTTATATATTCAAGTAGTGCCTTATTCTCTAATGCTTTAACTTTTTTAAGTTCAAAATGTGACTGTCCAGGGTCTTTTGTTTGTGACTTTGCAAACTCTTGTATTTTGTTGATTTTTTGCTTTATTCCTTGCTGATGAAAAGAAAAAGAATTTACTGCAGTATCGTTATAAATGAATATGCTTGAGAGTTTTTGAAGTGCTAATTTAAAATCTAAATTGTAGATATTCATAACTAAATCAATTATATTTCCGCCAACTCCTGCACCGTGGTCAAACCATACATTTTTAACAGTATCAACTTTAAAGCTCGGAGTTTTTTCTTCATGGAGTGGACTTAAATACCAACATTCATTATTTTTGATATTTCTAGGCTCTCGGCTTAAACTTGTAAGTAAATCAGTTATTAAAATGCTTTTTGCTTGATCTGAGTTCATTAAAAAAGCTCTTTGCCGTCTTTATCCAATAACATACCACTATCTTTATCAATGGTTTCATGTACATTCTCTATTTCCTTAGGTTTATCTGCTATAAATACACCCTTTACCTTTTTGCCATTAACTTTAATTCCATTATTAGGTTGTGAAAAAGTTTCTATTTTATCTACAATCTGGGATATTTCTTTAAATTCCATTTCATATTTTAATGTTTTGTCATAATGTGAAACAATTTGAGGAATAACAGTTGTAGGTCTTTGTATCATATAACCTTTTTTATCTCTATTATCAACTCTTACTAATGCACCTGATAAAATAGACTGATGAAAACTATCCAAAGATTCATCATTATCAAGTATTTCATAAATAATTTCTTCTACTCTTTCAAAGAAGTTTTTAGATTTTATTTTATATTTTGCAGTAATATACTTAATAAGCTTTTCTGCCTTATTTGATTTTTCAGATAAACTAAGTTTTTCATATTCTGCTATTCTTCCTAACAACTGAACAGATAACCAATGTTCCATAGTTTTTGCTATTGTATATTCTCCAAATTTCTTAGTAACTTCGAGCTCTCCAAGTTCTTTAGTATTCGTTCCTCTCAAGTCTATAACTGAAACTCTATTTTTTGTCTGATTATCCTGATAAGTTGCATTAAAAGTGCCACCATCTGCTGATAATAATATTTTACTTCCAACTGGTATTTTCACAGTATGATTTCTCATCGGTCTTATCGATAAAAATTCTTCAACTTCATATAATTTTCTTTGAAAAGATAATACTTCATCAATAACCAAACATAATTTTCCAAAGAACTCTTTAGGGTCTTTATCACTAATACCATTACTTATAATATCTGCAAATTTTACAAAACTACTACCGCCAAACCCCTCCATCCATTTAAAAAGTTTTGATTTTCCAAAGTTTGAGTCTGCCATAATTAAAAGCCAAAGAGATTTTTTATCTGTAACATATTGCCCAGCTATAATATAATCAAGTAATAAAGGTATTAATTCTTTCCAATGTTCATTTATAGATAAAACAATTTCATCATATATAGGTTTTTCAATTTTCACACCTTGAAAATTATAATCAATCTTTTTTTCATTTATTATCTCATTATCTTCATTTCTTATAACAATTCTATTTTGCTTATGAAAAAAAGAAAAACTTTCTCTATATGAATAACGAGGTCTTGATTTTATAAATTCAAAAAGCCTAGGAATATTTATTGTTTCAAACTGCTTAATGGTTAATTCTCTAAATACTAAATTAAGATTAACTCTAAAGTTTACTAACGACCTATCAAGGTGCATTATGTTTCCATTTCCTATAGACAATAAAAATTCTTTTCGTCCATCTATAACGACATTGTAAACATTTTTCAATATTTTATCTATTAAAATTATTTGATTTTCTTGAGAGAGGGGATTCTCTTGTTTTACTTCATCTTTTTTACCTTTATTTATGTACACATATTTTAGGCAAAAATCTTCTTTTGTTGCAGTGCTATTTTCTATCATATCTAACCTTTTTTTTATCATAAAGGTTAGACTTTAAACCGCCAAGAAAAAAGACATAACCTTTAAAATTGTTTTTTTAAATCAACTTTGTCTCAAGTTCAACAAATTGTATCAAAAAATTTTCAATAATTTGTGATTTATTATACTTTTTACCTTGAGATATTGTATTAAATTTTTCCAATACTTTTTCATTAATACTATAAGAAGCTCTTTTTGTTTTTGTTTTTTCAGACTTTAAATCTTCAAAATTAATTTCACTCATTATATATTACCTTTGTATTTTATTTTGTCATTATATCATAAAGAATATAAAAGGTATTCATTTTAATATATAATATTTTAAAAAGGGTACCTATTCCATGCAAAAGGTACCCAAGGGTACTTCTAGGGTACTTTTGAAAATAATTTATTTATTATCTTAAAACCCTATATTATGGGCTTTATTAGATATATATTTATTTAGGGTACAAAAGGTACCTAAAAAGTGTCATTTATATATATTTATAATTTTTATAGTTTTTTTTTGAATTTGCTTGTAAGTTGTATTTATAGGTACCTTTTGTACCCTAAATTTTTAAAACCCTATATTATGGGCTTTATTGTAATATTTTAGGGTACTTATTTAGAAAAAAATAGGTACCCTAAAAGTACCTTTTGTACCTTTAGTCTTTTTGCTGATGAAAAAAAGAAAAATTGTTTATCTTAATATAGATTGTTTTAGAGTGATAGGAGATAAAAAAAAGGCAAAAAAAAAGCCCATCATTTTGAATGATAGGCTTTAAATTCGATGTTATATCTTTTTTCTTGGCTATTGTAATTATATTATAATTAAGTTAAAAACATAATTAAATTATGCAATTGGTGTATATATAAATATACTAACATACTAATTCAATTTAATCCTATAAATAGGTCTTTAAAAGGTTTATATGTTTATATGTTTATATGATTATTATATATACTATTATAGTATTATAGTATTATATAAATATTGTAATTTCGGCATATTAAACACAAAATTCATCTAATGAGTATTCAAGTATATAATTTGTTGCTTGATAAATAGTATCTAATACTATTTTAATATCACCGTGAACATTATTCTTTACAAATTTTTTAACTTCTGAACCATAGTAGTTAATATATATTGCCACTTTTTCAGTTTTTAAATTGTCATCTTTATCTTTTACAACTGAATATCCATATTTTATAAATTGTTTTATCTTTTCTAATGGATTATAAGGCATTAAAACACTTTCATCTGTAACAAGACTACAAATATATATAAAATCATCTTCTTGCTCTTCTATTGCCATCTCTATTACTGATATAACACTATTTGGATTGATATTTTTTAATCTTTTCATCTTTTAACCTTTAAGGTAAAATCATTTAATTTACCCATATTCATACCTTTAGTTATTTTATTCATCTATTCCCCCTTTTTAGTCATATAATGTTCTGTCGCAACTAATCTATCTTTATTAACAGTATGACCTAATATATCAGATTTATAATCTATCTCTTCTCTATCTGTTCCATTTTTAAAACCATATTCACGATAAGCTATATCAGCATATATTTCTCTAAAATCATGGTATGTATATTCAAGACCTGTGATGTTTTTTAATGAACGGTTGAAAATATGATTATATTTGCTATTTACTTGCTTATTGTTCATATTTTTTGTATCTATATCTTGTCTTATCTGTTGAAGCAATTTGTTTAAAAAATTCATATCCTTATCAAGAGTTATTGCTTTAATTTCAAAGCTGTCATAGCCTTTTTTTGCAATTCCGATGAAATACCATTCATTTTCTTTTTTCACTAGCGATAATGTTTTTAATATTTCGGTAATTCTGCGACCAGTAACGAGGGCTAAATATGAAGTAAAGAGATAGGCTCTTGCTCTTGCTACTGTTTGCTGTTTTGCAATAAATAATCCTGATTGTTTCCATTTTTCACTATCATCTATATTACCAAGTTTTAAAGCTGTTTCACATTGATTTTTTAAAGTAGATATTAACTTTTTTATCTCATCAAGTGAAAATGTATCTTTGTCTTTTAGTTTGTCGATTATTTTTTTTGTATCTGCTTTTGTTATTCTCTCATAAACATCAGAGGGGATAGAAAAGAGTTCTAAACTATAATCTTGAAATTGATTATTTACTTCTTTAATTATACCTCTCATATCAGCATAATAACGAGCTACAGTCTTAATTTTACGACCACCCATCCAACAATAAGGAATAAACTTAGATATAACCTTGGCAGTGCTTATTTTGTCTTCACATGCACTAAGTTCTTGTTTAAATAAATCTTTTATTCCTTGAGATGTTTCTACATTATAAAATATTTTAATCATATCTTTTAAAGAGGTTTCATCTTGAGGCATATTTTCTTTAATTGATTTTTCTATATCTTCTTTAATGCTATCAATATCTACATATGTATTATCTTGAGCTTCTTT
>Ga0114934_10002610_pt1 | contig 11501 bp, 7 predicted proteins | sample 4SBtaG_2_FD_99695 | JGI IMG/M metagenome (GOLD analysis project Ga0114934, IMG submission 99695) | Deep subsurface microbial communities from Kolumbo volcano to uncover new lineages of life (NeLLi) - 4SBTROV10_white metaG | ecosystem: Environmental > Aquatic > Marine > Volcanic ...
GCAAAGTCTTTCGAACCTTCCGGGAGACCTTTACGAATCGCACGGCGACAGAGGTCAATAACTCGCTCATAATCATCAAGGCTTTGGGCTGATAATTTCTGTTCAATCGCAGCATCGAGATCAGGTTGGCCCTCATTACTAGTAGGGTCTTTCTTCTCAGTGTTTTCAGCCTCTGTTTCTGCTCCGATGCAAACCGGAGACATATCCACAGAAAGGCCCGCTATGCAGCAGGAAAAAGTTGTGAACCAAATTAAACAAGCCGTTTGTCGACTTGCAAAAGTAGACCGACAGTTCAGTAGGAAACGAGGCGTTTGCATACAGCTTTTCCTTGGAAACAAAGTGTTTTTATAAGGTTTAAGATCGGTGGAAAACGAGTGGTAGGGAATTAAAAAATGTAGCCGATTCTTTCGTTTCACCCGAAGGCTAATTTTTGGAGTCCAAACTATCGTGCGTTTACAGCGGTGCAGGAAGGTCACGACGGCTAAAGATATACCCCCCAATGACGTAGCCGGTAATGCCAATTCCCAAAAGAATTCCATTGTATTGGAGCAGGAGCTGCCAGTCAGACCAGACTCCTCCAACAAGTCTTTGTGGTTCATAGGCGTTGAAGACTGAGAGATACCCAACCCAGCTCAATGATTCACTCAGGCGGCCAACAAGTTTTGTGAGGAGCGAAGTTACGTAGAACGCGCAGAGAATCCCGATTGTCCTCCACCGATAACTATCACATGCCGACACACCTGTAGCCAAACCACTCATGCACACCATGAGCCCAAAGACGTTGAGAGTAGCTGGCAGGAAATGAAGCGGGTCCACCTTTCCCGACCAAGGGCCGAATTGTACGGCCGTAAAAACTGAGGCGTACAAGATTGTGCAAAGACAGAAAGCTCCACAGATAGTTGCGAATGCTTGGGTCGAATACAGAGCCCTTCGACGAATTGGTTGGGCAAGAATCATTTCAAGGGTCCCGCGTTCGAGTTGGCCAGACACAGCATCACTACCACGTGTGACTCCCCAGACCGTTGCAGTGAGTACGACAACCGGGTCAACAAAAGCCAACGCTACCCTGCCGACATGAGTCGCCACTTCTGAAAAAGGAACCCCAGACATTTTCTGCCAATCCTCAGGAATTGCCCGAAGAAGAACATCCTGAAAAGCATTCATTTCGATCTGGGCAGAAAGACCAATGTAAAGCCATGGGAAAGCAGTCCACAGTACAGCAAATGCTAAACCGAGCAGTGCTTGGTCTCCCCATGTTTTCCTCCAGATTGCAGTATTCCACATAACGATAGATTTATGCTCCTTGTGAGGAAGGCGAGGTGTGATGAGGGAGCGAGGCAGTGTCATTATGCCGACCGTCTTCTCGATGATAACGGTCGTACACAACTGAAAGTCCTACGGGTTCGATTTTGAGTTCACTAAGTGGTAAGCCAGACAACCAGTCAAGTACCCGGGTGAGAGAGTCAGTCGATTCCAGAACAACATCACTAGCAGATTCTTGCACGACTGAGATGCTTCCTGTCAGACTCTCTGGTATTTGGGTAAGCGGGCCAGTGAGTTGTGCACAGATGCGATGCCGTCTTCGAAGAGTTGCAATTGATTGTTCGTGGGCAATATGACCGGCTCGCATAATGACAACACGATCACACGTCGACTCAATTTCCGAAAGGACATGTGAAGAAAAGATAACTGTCCTTCCTGTATTACGAGCCTCTACAACTAATTCAAGAACTTCGGCCCGAGCGGACGGATCAAGGTTGGCTGTTGGTTCATCAAGAATGATCAACGGACAGTCAATTGCTAAAACCATAGACAAAGCGAGTTTCTGCCGCATGCCGGTGCTCATTCGTGAAACCTGTCTTTGGCAGTCGAGTTGGAGTCTTTCGGCAATCGCGGAGCACTTTTTTCGATCGCAATCTGCTCGTAGGCGAGAGAAAAAATCGAGCACATGGTGTCCTCGCATGCGGCGAAAGAGCCGTGCTTCACCAGGCAGGTAGGCTGTCTTTTCTCGGACCCGTACAGACTGTGAAGAGCAGTCAAAGCCTGCGATGCAAGCCTGTCCTGAGGTTGGTTTTATAAAACCCAAGAGCGTTCGGAGGAAGGTTGTTTTGCCAGCCCCATTTGGTCCCAGGAAGCCGAAAACTTCACCCGATTCCACACATATGTTGCAGTCTGTAAGCGCACGGAACGTGCCGTAGGACTTCGAAAGATTTTCAGAGGAAACAATCATTTTATTCGGTGTTCGTTTATTTTGACGGAACAATCGGAAGATGTCACGTTAGAAAATAGTAGCCGGCTAATCCATAACCGATCACTGCAATACATTTTCGAATTGTATTTGGATGATATTGGCGAGCGAGTCGTCCTCCAACTAAACCGCCAATTATGGCAGCGATAGCCATAATTCCAACCTCAGGCCATGCAACGATCGGACTGCTTGTAAAACTGGTTAACATGAAAGTAAGTGCAGCACATGCGCTAATGACCATTGCAAGCAAGTTTTTGAATCCATTCAGGCGATGCGTATCTCCGAGGCCAAGTCCACCCAGTACAGCGAGCATGAGGATTCCATTACCGGCACCGAAATACCCACCGTACATACCCATGAAAAACTGAAGAGTTGCCGCGAGTAGCAATGTTTTTGTCTTGGGGTGTTCTGTGGAATGCGGTTCTTTGCCATCAACTTTTTTAGACAGATGTTTTGATAGGTATGGCTGTACGGCGAAGAGAGTAGCTGCCAAAAAAATTAGTAAGGGGACAATCGAATCGAAGTACGTTGTTGGCAATACAAGAACAAGAAGCGTACCCAGAACACTTCCCGCTACACTGGGAAGCAAAAGCCAGAGTGACCATTTTGGTTGGCCGGTGCGCTCGTGACGGTATTCCCAGGCCGCAGACAATGTTCCAGGCCACAGACCTATGGTGCTTGTGGCGTTGGCGATAACAAGCCGAGACGGATCAGCAGGTAGAATTGCAGCGAGTGCTGAGAAAGTCAGAATCCTCCCGCCCCCCGCTACAGAATTAATTGCTGCAGCTACTGCTGTAACTCCAGCAATGAAGGCTAATGACGCCAGGGTAGGGGACGACTCAGTAAACAAAAAGCCATAAGCGCACGACATCATTCGACTGGTTCCGCTTGGCCTTCAGTGGTATTTGCGGACGCATGCAAAACGCCGCAATCAATCAATGTATAGCCAGCCCAGAAAAAGGGATGCTTTGCGTTTTGTGGAATGACAGAGTTTGTTATTTTGATTCGCGGTTCTCGCTCGAAATCAGGCTTTTCAGCAGTGATGAGATCGACCGCTCGTTGCCAACTCACTGCGGCAGGAAGTGGAGTGTCGCGCAATGTTTCACGTTGGCGGTCTTTTATAAATTCAATGCCTAGGTCTATTGCTGTGCGGCCCCCAACATTCCAGCGGCTTATGACAGCAGTCTCAGTCCCAGTTGCCACAAGATCCATAGCAGTCATGAAAAGATCACTGCCAGGTCGGTCGGTCGAATTGTTGAGGCCTCTGGAAACCTGTGTTTGCAAGCCCGTTAGTACAGCACATCGAGCGGCCTTATAAGGAGGGGCGAGCCAGTCTTTAAAAGACATGCCTGACCGACCAGCATGTGCGGCAATAAGAGGTCGGTCAGTAATTTTTCCATCTGCTGAGAGCTCATCAAAAATAACAAGTGTATCTGCTAATGAAGCAGAGATGCTGACAGGAACGTTACTTGTCTTTGAGGACAAGAAAACGGCATCGTTGATAGCAGCCTTGACGCGGTCGAGTGATTCAATAGCTTGCTCAGGTGAGTTGTTTCGGTATGTCAAGCTGGCCTGCACTGCAGTAAGGTGAGGGCTAGTTGCCTTATGCCGATGCCCGACAGCAAGGCTTCGGGTTGGTGCGTATCGGATCTGACAGACATCCTTTAGACACAGGAGTGTTTTGTTGCCGAGGTTTTCTGCTGTATTTGTTACTGGAAGCAATTCAAAGGGAAGGTACCACAGTAATCCATCTGGTACGATGATGAGTTCATCAAATTCTTCATGACGATGTAATGAAACCTCTGAATCTTCAAACAGCAAAGTAGTCAACGCTTCAGCATGGCTCTGCCATTGGTGGTTATCTAGCCTGTCAGTTTCAATAGGCCGAAGAGGGTGATAGAGGCTAAGAGACCTCGCAAGTGCAATGATTTCTTTACGAACTTCTTCAGGTCGCTTTACTCTCCAAGAAGCAGCCTGTTTTTCTGCCTCTAGGCTCGCAAACAATCCCCAGTTCGTCCACGTAAATGTGAGAAGGCGTTGTTTACCGATAAGTCGTTTTCGGATTTCTGGTGTTTCTAAAAGTGGTGGAAATTGGAGCGGGAAAACATTTCTTCCGGCAGCAATAAAATTGATCTGATTCTCGAACGTTTGGCTTCTTGTGACAAAATCTTTCCATGACTCTGGATTATCCGAGAGTTGAGTGTCACGAGGCATGGATCTGGATTCCCATAACGACTTTCGTAGTAACAAACGTACTGCATCAGTTTCACTTAGGTTCGTTGCCACGTCTGGATAGCGAGCCAATATCTTTTTGCGAAGTGTTGTTAGCTCCTCGCTGTTTCCAGTAGTCGTTGAAAGTATTTTTAGGAGGTTGTCCCGACGGCCGCCTAGCGGCTGGTTTGTAAGCCAGCTATTGCGTCGTTCATGTTCAATAGCATCGAGCCAGGCTTCATCGCCACGACTATTTGTAAGAAAGATCTTCTGTGTTACCGCAAGCCACGCCCCAAAAGCAGAAGTTCGATCCGTTGAAATTACAGAAATGGCATCAAGCGGATCTGTCTGGATGGCGATCGGCAGAGGGTCTGCAAGCAAAACTTCAAAAAGGTCATTTGCCTCTCGGTCAGAGTACGTTGATTCTCCGCGGACGAGCGAATCAGTCAAAAGCTGGGTTTGAAATAGCCTTGCCGAGCATCCCCGGGCAAGAGTCAATGCTTTTGCATATTCGGCGTCCCCTCGGCCATTGTTTCCCCCAGCATATGCAATTAACGCAGCTGTATATCTGGAGTACGCGCCACATCGCCCTAAGGCGAGCTCACTTTTCTCAAGACGTTGATTTAGTTTGAGTACCGATCGAGCAGCTTGTTGGATATCGCCTTGCTCAGCAAGTACTGCCGCAGCAGTCGAAAGGAGCCTCAGAGAGAGACTCGGCAGTTGTTTTTCAGACCAGGCAATGGCTGGTCTGACAGACTTTGGCAGTCTGTTGTCAAACGCGAGGTGTGCATATGTAGCCCAACGAAAAGCTTCTTCTAATGCACGAGCATCTCCTTGAGCAGCGGCCGCAAATGTGGCCTGTTCGAGTGTTTTTCTGGCTGTGTCATACTGACCGGCATCAAGAGCAATTCTCCCGCCAACGAGAAGTGCCCATGGTGTCAGTGGGTGGTCAAACTGAGCTTCGAGGAGTAAGCCACGATTCAATAAGGGTAAGGCCTGCTCGTTTCTTGCTTGCGACCAGTAAACAATACCCAGGCAGACATCAATCCACTGTTGAGAAAAGTGATTTTGAGGAGCTGGTCTCTGCTGTAACCAGGCAGAGATAGCTTCTAAGGCTTGGCCATCCCGAGCCATTGGCCCAAGAAGATCAGCCCGACGATAGAGGCTGATGGCAAGTGACCGCATGATCTCATGAGGGCGTAGAGGGTAGTCAATGGGTGCTGCCAGTACGCCGCCACCTTGTAAAACACTTTGCGGATCAGATGTACCTAGCCGGATCGGCATTCGATCTGGAAGGTCGGAAAGTATTATCGCACGAGGTGATTGTCCCCATAGTTGCTGAGGACGACTCTTTTGAGCGTGAAGTGGTTGGCTTGGAAAGCGAATATCCTGTAACCAGTTCCCGTGAGAGGACACATGAATAATTGATTGGTTATAAAAACCAACAGCCTCACGGTAACGACCAGTTTCAAAAAGACATTCACCTACAATCGCAGATGCGGCAGCCGAATCAATCCATCTGTCTGCTCCAAATTTCAGGCACCCCTTGTACTCTTTTTCCGCAAATTCAAGTGCATCAGTGAAACTTCCAGATGCGAGGGCCCTTTGCGCAAGGTCGTATGCCTGGCCCGGAACCGTTCGGCCTCCTGGTCCAAGGAGAGGAGGCCCCTGACTCAAGCAGGTGCGTGCTGAAGATCCGTACATACCGAGTCCTACCAGAGCTATGAACACGACATGAAAAAAACGGATCACGGATTACATTTCGGTAGAAGAGTGTGAATTACATGTGCCGCCCACTCGGCTCTTGGTGTAAGTACTTCCCCATTCAAAATAATGGTTGAGTGCGATGGGGGGCAAAACTGATCCGGTCCGAGTGCAGCCCCCAGAGCCGTCAAGAGGCTAAGGCATGTGACATTCGGGCAAATAGGTAAATGTGGCAGTATGAATTGAACGATTCTGCTGAAAATTGGAATTACCAAAAGTTTAGCGGTTACAGCGGTCGATACTCCTTTCATCAGGATCGGAGGTCACTGACCATGTACCGTTACTCTCGGAAATTAGTCGAACGAGCCGTCATGCAACGCTTTTTTATACTCTTTCTGGTCATTCTCGGTGGGGCGTCCCTTGTTGGATGTCAGGTTGATATAAGTGGTCAAACTCTACCGAGTGCTTATTACTTGCAGGATGACATCCAGTACTTCCCGGCTGGCCCAGAATTCAAGTTGTCCAAAGAAGCAGCGGCTCTCAAAGCCTACAAAGACCAAAACGGTGGAGATGCTCCGACAAACTGTGATACCTGTCGGTAGAAGATTCTGATTTTGGCCGTTTTGACGAGCATGGTTTCCGGTTTCGTGGCATGCGAGGGGCATGACCAGCCCGGAACCAGTCTGCCTGGGGAGTTCTACAAATCCCGCTCACCGACCGAAGTTCACGGGGAGTGCAACGTTTTTTAAGAAACTTTGACACTGTTGAAGACCAACTGCTTGCATGTTTTAGATCTTTTTGTATTATTTTGTGGGAAATAGACCCATTTAAATAATTATTAGTGATATCTTTGTGGGTATATGACCAAATTGTATGAGGAGTGCAATGTTTCGTTGGTTCCATCTCCTCGTCGAGACAGAAGCTTTCCAGTTCATCCGAAGCATGCGATGTCGACATGACGACAGAATCCGATTTATTGCTGGGCGAATTTTCGCGAACGCTCGACGAGCGTTATCGCATTGGCTTGCCATCAGAATTGGTCGAAACATTGGTTGCCCAAGGGCAGGAAGTGGTGCTAGCCAAAGAGAGGGCAGGTTGCTTGTCGCTCTGGAATGCGGTGGTTTGGAAGCCGCGGATCGACGCCGCAGTCGATGTTCTTCGAAGCAAGTTGGCTGCGGGAGTATTGGCTCAGCGAGTCGATCAGGTCCAAGGCGTTGGCCGTTTGCTGTCGACTCGGCATCGGACAATTTCACTTGCTGGCCGGGGACGCGTCGTTGTTCCCGATGGATTCAGAGAGTTTCTTGGTGTCGATCCAGGAGGTGATCTGCTCGTCGTTGGAGCTGCGGTGTGTATTGAACTTTGGAATCCCAACTCGTGGAGCGATTTTATTACCAATGAAATGCCGGACTTTCGTCGGCAAATAGATGAACTCACAGTGTGACATAAGGAACAGAAAAATTGATACTGGCCATGCCCGGATGAGAGGGCAGGTTGACTTGTTTTGGAAAGACTCCATGCAGGCACATGACACAGCCACGGAACGGGCCATTACAGCACGGATGCTGCCACTGGACCTCCTCCGGGCATGGCCTTTTTAGAAGAGTTATTCACGCAATGCCCGGTGACGGCTTACTTTAGGAAATCGGTCACTATTCTCCCGCCAATTTTCGGTATCGATATCCAGTTGCAGATGAGACGATTCGATGGGAATCGTCGTGACACATTTTACGCCGCAACTGTCTTGCATCATCGGTCACAGCACACAAATGTATCTCTTCAAGAGTGTCACATCTGCAATGTCCGAATGAGTTGTCACTACCGTTGTTACGGAGTTGCATACTGCATGTTCGATCACGGTGTTTCGATTGCTCAAAAAATGCCCCCGTACGAAATAATCGTTACCACACCTCCTAAATGGCATTCATGAGAGGTGTTTTGCCCATCATTCGTGTGCACTTCACGAAAAATCCAAAATGTCCCAGTGGTTTTTTCAGTCACCTTTTTGGTCACTTGTGCTGAGAGTGTTTTTTTCCCTGAAATGAGCGAACGAATGTGTTTCAGGTGCCGTACTGATCAGGTGTTGGCACATTGGTGCCAGTTTAATCCTTGAAATTGTTGCCCTCGTTTGCGGAAGCTAAAAGCGGGCAGGGCGCGATAGGCCGGTGACAGTCTTCAGAAATCTAAAGTAGGTGTCTTTGAGATCTGACAGGTGTTACCGCAGCAGAAAGGCAGGTCATCATGACCACTTGGACGTTGCGTTCTCTTTTTGGAGTAGGTGGAGAGAGAAATACAGTAAAGATCAATCGGCTGAGGCGTCACCGGGATAAGCAGTGGCGGAAGCGAAGGGCCGCTCGAGATCAGTACAATCCAGAATCACTTGAACAACGTGCAATGATGGCAGTTGTTGCTCCTGCTTATGAAGTATGCCAAGACTGGGGCAGTGGCTTTCAGGCAGGAATTGAACTTCAAAATCTTGACGTCGAGGCCGTCAATGACTGGACGATTTCGTTCGATTATGGGGCGGATATTTCTTCCATCTGGGATGCCACAATCGTTGCGCGTGAAGGTGACCGGTACACAATCGCAAACGCTGGCTGGAATGCAGATCTTGAGGCAGGACGGTCAGTCGCTTTTGGCTTTATTGGTTCTGCAGATGTTTCGGGAACAAACGTTGCAGCTCCCGTGAATTATTCAGTGAATGGTGATCCCATTGACGACGTTGGTGGAACTCCAGCACCCGCCCCGGCTGAACCATCACCAACAGATCCTGTTGCGACCAATCCTGTTGCGACCAATCCTGGTCCAACGGCACCCGATCCAGTGGTATTACCAGGTGAGTACAATACGGTCTTCAATGTGATATCTGATTGGGGGTCTGGGTTCACCGGTGAAGTGGCAGTGCAGAACCTTGGTTCTGAAACACTCAAAGGCTGGGAAGCTTCATTCGATTTTGCTGGTGACATTGATTCCATCTGGAATGGTCAAATTGTCAATCAGTCAGGTTCTCGATACACGGTACGAGGAGCATTATGGAATCCAGATGTTTCTCCCGGTGGCACCGTAACCTTTGGTTTTAATGGCACACCAGGAGGTTCGCAGGCTGTTCTTGAGAACTTTGCTGTGATGGGAATTCACGACGCACCGCAGCCAATCTCTCCAAGCCCAACGCAGCCTACTCCACTTCCAATGCCGGCACCGACTCCAGTGGCCGATCCCGTTGATGGCCAAGGGAACGTATTTACGATTTCTCCATCGAGTCCAGATATTGTGGGCTTTAACCCTTCAACAGACAGGCTTGAATTCGGAGATGTGTCTGTTCACAACCTGATTATTGGAAAGACCGAATCTGGCGAGGTAGCAATTGTGAACCCATGGGCCTGGTCGCCAGAGTATCAGGTTGTCTCAGGTGTAGCCTTTAGTGACTTGACGACTGAAAATTTTGGCGTGATTGTCAACGAGCACCTTCGTCAAGATATCGGCGGAGTTCTTTCGTGGGAGTTAGGTGTTGGTCCTCGGGATGCGAATACCGTGTACGTTCGTTCGCATGAATATGGTGTACAGGAGCGCATCGAAAACTTTGATCCTGCAACAACAAAGTTGAGTTTCCTTTACTTCGGTACAAGAGAAAGACTGTCGGTTGACGATACCGATGAAGGCTTACTCATATCAGTCGAGCCAACAGGCCAAAGCGTGTTGTTAGTCGGTGTTGCAAAGAGTGATCTGGTTCCTGGTAACATCGAATTCCATCACGATCAGATCGTCGAAGATCAGCTTGAAGTGCCATTTGGGCATACAGTTGAGCAGGTCTCGATGGTGAGTCGTTTAGCGTTGCTCACTCCAGAAGCACCAGCTGGCGAGCTGACAGATGGGTTTCAGACAAGTCCAGGTAGTGTGGCACCACATGATGGCCATGATCACGATCATGGCACGATGCCGATGCCAGCAGATCCAGTTGTCACTGATCCAGTTGTGAGTGATCCAGTTGTGGATCCAGTCACTCCAGTGATGCCACCGATGGATGGTCACGATGGCCATGATGACATGCCGATGGATGATCATGACGGTCATGATCACATGGCTCCACCCGCTTCGTCTGGAGAGTTTATTGATATTACGACATGGGGAACATTCCATGGATCGAATAACAACTCTCACGACTATGAGTTGGTTGGAGGCCGAACCGCCATCACAACAGAGGCTATGGATGCATACAACAACCTGCGTGCATTCTTAGGTCTCTCAGCTTTGACTATTGATGACGTTGGTGAATGGGCATTCGCTGAGCAACTCACAAACAATGCTCAGCCATACGGAGAAGACATCAAGAGTGTTGGTCTCTATTATGCCATGCAGGGTGCAAAAGTTGGCTGGATTGCCCAGGACAAGTATGACCCACAGATTCTGGCAGACATCCAGCGAACAGCTCGCCTTGGCGATCCAGCTGACGTCATGACGATGGTTCGAGAGTTCGGAATCTCTGGATACGCTGACTATCTTGAGCAATACGGTATTGCTGACACGTTCATCAGTACGCTCAAGATGGAGCCACACTATGGTGGCGTGATGCACGGTCGAACGCACGGCTTCTTGTCTATTGAAGGAGTTGCAATCAACCATGACATCAATCATCTGACGGTTCTGAGCTGGGATCAAAGTCAGCCATTCATGAACGACACCTTCGACTGGCCACAATGGCCAGCGCTTGATGTCTCGGACTCAGGTGTGATGGAGTACTACCAGAGCATGGTCGTACTTGGTGACCCAGTTGGTCTGAATATGGAGTCTGTCTCAGCCCCAGTAGCACCACCGGTTGTCCCAACTGATCCAGTTGTCACTGATCCGGTTGTGAGTGATCCTGTTGTCACTGATCCAGTTGTCACTGATCCTGTTGATGTCTCATACACAGTGGTTGCCTCGACAACGGACGTGAGTGTCTTGGTTGACACGGCAGGTTTGGCCTATGTCAGTGAATCTGGTGGTGATCCGATTGCGATCACTCGCTCGGATGATTACTGGCAAGGCAGCGTTCCTCTCAGTCGAGATGGAGCAACAATCATGGCTGCAGCTCGAGATGATCTGGGCCGTCTGCGTGTTCTCGATGGCGGCGGTGTTGATGTCTATGCCTGGGTTCTCAGTGATAGTGGAGTATTCGTTGGTGAAGACAGTCCAAGTGACACATCGATCGCCGCGAAAGAATCACTCTTCCAATTGGATATCGACGGCAATGGAATGATCGATCACGATCATGGCACGATGCCGATGCCAGCAGATCCAGTTGTCACTGATCCAGTTGTGAGTGATCCAGTTGTGGATCCAGTCACTCCAGTGATGCCACCGA
>Ga0114934_10002613_pt1 | contig 11487 bp, 13 predicted proteins | sample 4SBtaG_2_FD_99695 | JGI IMG/M metagenome (GOLD analysis project Ga0114934, IMG submission 99695) | Deep subsurface microbial communities from Kolumbo volcano to uncover new lineages of life (NeLLi) - 4SBTROV10_white metaG | ecosystem: Environmental > Aquatic > Marine > Volcanic ...
CCTCTCGAGCTTCGAGACCGCTGAGAAACGCCAATTGTTGGCATGCTTTTTGTAGTTGAGGAGAGACATGTACGAGCTCCCCCGGCGCGACGTCTCTTCTGTCCCGGAAAGCTGTGTAACCCCTTCTCTCGCCGTTTCGAAACCGGCGGGGCCAGGCGTTGGGCCGATCCTCTACACCGTAGTGCTCGTCGTCTTTGCTCTCGTGGGCAAGCTTCATGGCGGAACTGTCATCGGCTCCAAACATGATCTCTCGACCAGCGGCGTCGACCCCTATTCCGACCGTGTCTGCGTCTTCTGTCACACACCTCACACCGCCAACACCACCTTGCCCATCCAGGCGCCCCTCTGGAACAGGTTTGTCGATATTTTAAAAACCTTTACGCCGTACTCTCACCATCGGTTGTAAGTTCGATACAATCATCGGTCGTGGGTACCAAGCACGACCTCAGCTCGACCGGCCCCGGCGCGACAACCAACGTGGCGCGCATGTGCGTGTTCTGTCACACCCCTCACCAAGCGACCGCAGCCAACGGCCAGGACCCGCTGTGGAACCACACCCTTTCCACCACCGCGAGCTACGGCGTCTATGCGAGCACCACGCTCGACGCGACCCCGACCGACCTCGGCGGCGCCAGCGCCGGTAGCGCGGCGGTCTCGAACCTCTGCATGTCCTGCCACGACGGCACCGTCTCGGTGGCCAGCATGTACAACCCGCCCAACGAAGTTGCCTCGGTCACCGTTACCTCGGGTGGCAACGTCTCCGCGGCCGGTCCGCAGGCCCGGCAGGTAACGGCGCCGGCGTAGGAGCGGCAACAGGATGATATCCGGGAACAATTTAATCCGCCGACTTCGCTGGGTTTTTGCGGCGGTAGCTCTGCTCGCCCTGCCGGCCGCTGCACAGCCCCCCGGACACGTCTCCCTGTGGCGGGCGCAGGGAGATCCCGGCAGCGTCTACCTGCTGGGATCGATCCACATGCTGACGGCCGATGCCTATCCCCTGGACCCGCGCATACTCGAGGCGTTTCATCGTTCGACCGAGGTCGTCTTCGAAGTCGACTTCAGCAACCTCACGGAGGCCGTCGAGGACCTGGGCGCCCGCAGCTCGCTGCCGGAGGGCGAGACCCTGATGTCGCTTCTCTCGCAGGACCTCCAAGGCCGCCTCCGCCGCGAGCTTGCGCGGATCGGTCTCGAAGAGGCGGCGGTCAAAACGATGAAGCCGTGGTTCCTCGCGCTGATGCTGAGCCGGCTCGAGCTCGCACGGGCCGGCTACGACCCAATGCGGGGCATCGATCTGCACCTTTACGGGCTGGCGAAGGAGGCCGGCAAGAAGATCCGGGGGCTCGAGACCGCCCGGGGACAGATCGAGCTTCTCGACGGGTTGGATCGTTCCGAGCAGGTAGGGGTGCTGCGGCAGACGCTGGCCGAGATCGACGAGCTCGTGCCGGAGGTGAGCCGGCTGACCGGGATGTGGCGGGCCGGCGATGCCGCGGGCCTCGAAAGGCTTCTCGGTGAGACCTTCCGCGACACACCCCGGCTCTACGCGCGCCTGGTCACCAGCCGGAACCGGGCCTGGCTGCCCACGATCACCGCTCTCACCCGCCGCGATCAGGACACGCTGGTCGTCGTCGGCGTCCTTCACCTCGTCGGCGCCGAGGGTCTCGTTCAGCTGCTCCGGCACGAAGGGATCAGGGTCACACAGGAGTAGCCCGCATGATTCATGAGCGATCGTCACGAAGCCGGCGAGACGTTTGTCAGCGCTGGGTTCTGAGCGTTGAGCTGCCGGAGGCATAGTGGGTAGTATGTCAACGGTGGCTCGGCGCGAAGAGCAGAGCGCTGGCTGGCGTATCGCCGGTTGCAGTAGATCGTGAGTGAATCATGCGGTGTAGGGCGTGTTACATGGCGGACCGTCGGCGTGGACTATCGTCGACTCCTCAAACGGCCACCGCAACAGCATGACGGTCGACGACACCGTTCCACCGTCGGCCAGATGGTGGCAGGCAGCCGGCTCCTCATGCCTGGCGAGCAGAGCCTGCAGCCGACCCAAATAGGTTTCGGCCGAGCCTCTGGGCGCACCCATCCTGAGGAGATCTGCTACGCGCCGGTCCTCGTCGAACGCCGGCCGGTTTCCGAGCCCGACCGCCGATTCCTTGACAATCTTGATCCGGGGACGGGGCACGTTCGTGGCAACGATGTATCGCTCCCCGGTGGCCACGAGGAGGTTGACCGGGGCGTACCGCTCGAGGTCCTCGCCGACCAGTAACGAGCGCGCGGACTCGGCATCGCGGGCCAGGGCCAGGTCCCGCGCCAGCAACCCGCGGCTGCGCTGGCCGGGACGCCTGCGGGCGCCGAGCCGCGCGTTCGTCACGGCGACAACGAAGCCCGCCGCACTTGCCGCCAGCCAGGTTCCCCCGGCTTCCGGGTCGAGGCCGCCAACGACCTGAGGATCTTCCTGCAGGCAGGTGAAAGCGCCCGGGGGGCGCTCCCATAGCTCGTCCCGGTTAGCCGCGACGGCAAGGAAAACGCCCGGCAGAGGGTTCCGGTAGACGAGCAGCGTACACACGGACGAGCCCGTCAACCCGCGGCGCGGATGAGCGCGCCGGGATCCAGGACCACTCTCACGATCGCGATCCACCGGACCTCTCCCGTGCCCCGGTCACGCACCACCGAGAGCTCCGGCTGGATCTCCACTGCCGGCCGTAGGAAGAAGTTGGCGCCTTCGCTGGCCAATCTCGTTATCGCGCCGGCCTTCGGTCCGTCCATAACCGTGGTCTCAGAGGTCGAGCATCGGGGAGCAACCCAGCGCCGAGACCAGATCGACGAGAGCCGACAGGCGACCGCGCACGGTCTCGATGTCCTCGTCGAGCTTGGGATCGCGAGGCGTCCAGACGGCGACCAGGGTGCCGCGGGAGATGGCGATGCTGCGAAAGTTTTTCAGGCCCAGCAGACGCTGCATGGCCTCGCGGAGACCGACCGTGCCGAACGCCACCGTTAGCTCTTGGGGATCCTTGGCGGAGAAGCGGAGCTGCCGGTCGAGCTCGGGATCCCCCACCTTGACGTCCCGCAACAGCCCGAGCTGCATCAGGCCCAGCATCGCCAGGTTGGCTACCTTGGGCCCTTGCCAGATCGCGGCGGCACGCCAGTCGAACGGCGCGCGAACACGGCTCGTGATCGTCGCCCCTCCCGGGGAGTTGTTGCTTCGCATCTGCAGGGAGTAGCGGAAGGTGTAACCCTGCCAGCGGCCGGTGATCCCGCTCGGGATCAGGCCGCCGACCCGGGCCGAGGCGGGCTCGAAAGCATTCTCCAGGGCTTGCAGGCGTCCGACCAGACGTCGCCGCACCACGATCAGCACCACGAAGCCGAGTGCCAATCCCCCTGCAGTCAGCAGGACCGCCATGAGCTCGGCTGGAATTCCTATCGGCATCCTACCCCGAGTATATCCGACCGGAACCCTCGGCGAGGATATACTGGGTCCGAACCAATCCCGGTGTGCGCGTCAAGAGGAAGGACATCGAAATGCCAAACACCATTGTCATGATCCATGGGATGTGGGGCGGGGGATGGTATTGGCGAGATTTCCGGAGATTCTTCGAGGATCGGGGCTATCGCTGCTTGACGCCGACCTTGCGACACCATGACGTCAGGCCGGGCGATCCTCCGCATCCGGGCCTCGGTACGACCAGCCTCCTGGACTTCGCCGCCGACCTGGAGTCCGCGATCCGCGACCTCGACGAGGCACCGGTCCTCCTCGGGCACTCGATGGGCGGTCTCCTCACCCAAATACTCGCGAGCCGCGGGCTCGCTCGCGCCGCGGTGCTGCTCTCCCCCGCCTCGCCGGCCGGCGTCATGGCCCTGACCCCTTCCGTCATCAGGAGCTTTCGCAGGCCTCTAACCACGTGGGGTTTCTGGCGCAAGCCTCACCGCCCCAACCTCGAGGAGGCCACTTACTCGATGCTCCACCTGCTCACTCCGGACGAGCGCAAGAACACCTGGGAACGGTTTGTATGGGAATCCGGCCGAGCGGCGGCCGAGATCGGTTTCTGGCTCTTCGATCGCCGCCACGCGTCGCGAGTCGATCCGACGCGCATCACCTGCCCGATGCTTCTCGTTGCAGGCATCGAGGATCGGATCACTCCCATCTCGGTGGCCCGGAAGGTGGCGAAAAGGTATGGGCGGGTGTGTACATTCCGGGAGCTCCCGAATCACGCCCACTGGCTGATCGCGGAGCCCGGATGGCGGGAGATCGCAGAGCAGACGGCCGGCTGGCTCCACCAGGTTGTGTCATGATGAGGGTGCGCGCTTGAAATGAAACTCGTTCCATTCACCGTGCTCATCCTTGTTCTGGCAACCGGCGCCGCCAGTGGTGGTGGAGCGAGCGCCGTCCAGCAGTTGAAAGCCGGGCAACCCCTGAAGCTGAGTTTGCGGGAGACCGCGGTAAGCCCCGATGAGCGGCTGTCGGTGACCTTCGTCAAGGTTGTCGAGGACAGTCGCTGCCCCGAGGGAGCGAACTGCATCTGGGCAGGCAACGTCAAGGTGCGACTCCGCCTGCGAGACGGCGGCCGGCGCACGGAGCGGGAGGTCAACTCGAACCTGGAGCCCACGAGCCTCGAGCTGGGCGGGCTCGAGATCGCCTTTGCAGACCTCCTGCCCTACCCCAAGGTCGGCCAAGAGATCGATCCCGCCGCCTACGAGCTGAAGCTTTTCGTACGCTGACCGGCGTCTCCGCGGTCTCGCCACGAAAATCGGTGAGAAATGCGGGCTAAGCTCCGCTCATCCGCTTCATCTTGCGGGCGATCAACATCGCCGTCTCCAGGGCCTGCTCGTAGTTCAGCCGCGGGTCGACCTGCGACTTGTAGGCGCGGGCGAGGTCGGCCTCCTCGAGCCCCGAGGCGCCGCCGAGGCACTCGGTGACGTTGTCTCCGCTCAGCTCCAGGTGCACCCCACCGAGGTAGCTCCCCATCTCTTGGTGGATGTCGAACGCCTGGTCAAGCTCGGACAGGATGTTGTCGAAGCGGCGGGTCTTGATGCCGTTGGCCAGCGTTTCGGTGTTGCCGTGCATGGGATCGCACGCCCACAGGACGGTCCTGCCCGCCCCACGAACGGCCTGGATCAGCGGTGGTAGGCCGTCGGCAATCCGATCGTGGCCGAGGCGATGAATCAGCGTGATGCGGCCAGGCTCCCCCTCGGGATCCAGCGCATCGAGCAGATCGAGGAGCCCCTCGCCGGTCATCCCAGGGCCGATCTTGATCGCGATCGGGTTGCGAATGCCCCTGAAGTACTCGACGTGGGCGCCGTCCACCTGGGCCGTGCGCATGCCGATCCACGGGAAGTGATTGTTCAGGTTGTACCAGCCGGTCCGGTGAGGCACCTGCCGCGTCTGCGCCTGCTCGTAGGGAAGGTGCAGCCCCTCGTGGCTGGTAAAGAAGTCCACCCGGCTGATCTCCCCCACCTGTTCCCCCGCCAGGGTTTCCATGAAGCGCAGGGAGTCGCCGATGGACTCGACGATGCGCTGGTACTCCGCCGCCCGCGAGGAGTGATTCACGAACTCCAGATCCCAGTACTCGGGATGGTGCAGGTCCGCAAACCCACCCTCGACGAGCGCCCGGATGAAGTTCAGGGTCAACGCCGACCGCTCATAGCCGCGGAGGAGCCGCAGGGGATCCGGTTTCCGCGTCTCGGCCGTGAACTCCACCCCGTTGACGAGATCACCACGGTAGCTGGGGAGACTGATCCCATCGCGGGTCTCGACATCCGCCGAGCGCGGCTTGGCGTACTGGCCGGCGAAACGCCCAACCCGGATGATCCGGCGCTTGAGGCCGTAGGTCAGCACGAGGCTCATCTGGAGGAGGATCTTCAGCTTGTTGGTCAGCACGTCCGAGGCGCAGTCGGCGAAGCTCTCGGCGCAGGCGCCCCCCTGCAGGAGAAAGCGCCGGCCCGCGGCGGCCTCGGCCAGCTGTGACTTGAGCCGCTCGATCTCCCACGAGGTCACCAGGGGCGGCAGCGCGGCCAGCTCACGCTCGACGGCCCTCAGCGCATCCACATCGGGATACGTCGGCTGCTGCTTCGCCGGCCGATCCCGCCAAGATGAAGGTGTCCAATCCCGCAAACCCAGCCCCTCCAAGGCAAAGGATCATACACGAGTTCCCGCCAACGGTCACAGCCCAGGCGATCCGAAGCGGTACGGTTGCTTTCGTCCCCGGCGCCCTGGTGCGCGCTTCGCTGCGCCCACCCGCCTCCTTCCCTGTGACAACAACTTGATGGATACTACTGGCGGCCCATACCCGAGCAGTCTGTAACTTTCGTTCTCCCTCTACCTTGCGCCCTTTGCGGCTGTGCGTTTTTAATCTCATCTTCCCTGTGTCAGCAGCCTGAGCCCGGCCTTCAACGCCATCGCATAGCTCTGCTACAGTTTGCTGGCATGAAGGCCAAAGATCCCGCGCCACCGCCGGAGCTCCCGCAAGTCACCATTTACACCGACGGCGGCTGCCGCCCCAACCCCGGTCCCGGCGGCTGGGGGGCGGTGCTTCTCTCTCCCAAACGGAAAGCCGTCGAGCTCTCGGGCCACGACCCGGAGACGACCAACAACCGCATGGAGCTGACCGCCGCCATCGAGGCTCTCAGGGCCCTGCCCTCTCCCCACCGGGTTGAGCTGGTGACGGACTCGCAGTACCTCAGGAAGGGCATCACCGAGTGGCTCGCCGGCTGGCGGGCTCGGGGCTGGATGACAAAGGCAAAGACTCCAGTCAAGAACCGCGATCTGTGGCAAGCTCTCGACGAGGAGCTTTCTCAGCACGACGTCTCCTGGAAGTGGACGAGGGGACACGCCGGAAATCGTTGGAACGAGCGCGCCGACCGGCTGGCTTCGGCCGCGATCGGCGGTCCCGTGCTGCCGCTCGACGACGAGCGGGCGGTCCACCTGTTCACCGCCGTCGCCTTCTCGGGCAAACGTGGCCTCGGCGGCTGGGGCGTCGTGCTCCGCTGGAAGGAAACCGAGAGGGAGGCCTCGGGACGAGCTCCCGGCGCCAGCGCCAACCGCCTGCACATCCTCTCGGCCGTCGAAGGGCTGCGGCTCCTGAAGCGGCGGTCGAAGGTCCACCTGTACACCGTCTCCAGCTACCTCAAGGACGGCGCCACCACCTGGATCCGAGCTTGGAAGAGGCGCAACTGGAGGACGCGCGACGACCGGCCGGTCAGCCACCGCGACCTCTGGCTCGAGCTCGAGTCCCTCGTCAGCCGCCACGACGTGGCCTGGCACATGGCGAACAACCCCGAACCGCCCGAGGAGCTTGCCCGGGCCAAGCAACTCGCCCGCGAGGAGATCGCCCCGGTCCGAGAATCCAGCGATTCGTAGGCTCGACGAAGTCCTGTATTTATCCGGCGAGAGGCCCCGGCGCGACTGCTGCTCTCACTCCTCCGGGACGCGGCTGTCCATGAGCACCGCTACCCAGCGAAGCTCGTCGCTGTTCTCAAGAGAGATCTTGACCACCATGGTCAGCGGTACGGACAGCAGCATCCCGACCGGTCCCCAGACCCACCCCCAGAAGACCAGGGAGAGGAACACGACCAGCGTGGACAGGCCGAGCTTCCGACCCATCAATGCCGGCTCCAGGAAGTTTCCGACAATCATATTGACGACCAGGTAACCGATGGCCGCGGCCACGGCTCGCCCCACGCCGAGCTGGATGAACGCGAGCAGCACCGCCGGAACGGCCGCAATGATGGAGCCGATGTTCGGGATGTAGTTGAGGAGAAACGCCAACACCCCCCAAAGGACGGCAAAGTCCACCCCCAGGATGGCCAGCCAAACTCCGATCACCAGGCCCGTGAGCAAGCTCGACATGGTTTTGATTCCCAGGTACTGCTGAACCTGCGCAGTCATCCGCTCGTAGCGTGCAACGTCGGCGTCTCCTCCGCCGAACGCCAGCTGCAGTCGCGCGGGCAGCTCGCCGATCTCGAGCAGGATGAACACCAGGATCAGCAACACCACCGCCGTGTTGGACAGGGCGGAAACGAACCCCCTCAAGGCGCCCCCGAGCATGCCGAGCATGGAGCCCGGGCTGATCACCTTGAAGATATCCAGCCTGGCGACGTCGACGTGGTGCGCACCGAGCCACTCTGACGTCGACCCGGCGATCCCGTTCAGTCGCTGTTGGTACTTCGGAATCGCCTCTGTGAACTGGTTCACCGAGGTGCCGACGACGGCCGCCAGACCGGCAATCAAGGCCATCAGCACAAGAACCACGAGGAGCACCGCGAGGATGGTGGGCACCCTGTGCCTGCGCAACCAGATCACGATCGGAGAACAGAGAACGGCAAGGAAAACCGCAATCAGGAACTGGACGAGGATCGATTGCGCGGTCCTGAGCCCGGCGATAACCACCACCATCGCGGCGGCCATGAGGAGGAACCGCAGCCCGATACCTTGTCGTTTCTCGTTTCCCATGCGACCAGACTACTCGAACGGCTTCCCCAACCTCAACCCTGCGCTGGCTCTTCCGGGCCGAGGATCTCCATTTCCTCGGCCGTCGGCTGGAAGAGACAGGCGCCGACGGTCCCCGGACCGACGTGGGTCCCGACAATCGGCCCGATCTCACCCTCGAACAGCTCGATCACGTCGAAGCTCTCGCGAATGGCATCGCGCAGCTTGCCGGCCCACTTCGGCGCCGAGGCGTTTCCTACCGCCGCGAATACCGGCCGTTTGGCATCGATCCGTTCCTTGAAGATGGAGATCAGCCGGGGCAGGACCCTGCGGCCGCCGCGCACCTTGTCAATCGGAACCACCTCGCCATCCCGGAGGCCGAGGATCGGCTTGATGCCGAGGAGCGAGCCCAGAAAGGCCTGAGCCTTGCCGATCCGTCCGCCCTTCTGGAGATACTCGAGCGTGTCCACCGAGAAGATCGTGTGGTACCGCTTCCGCTGGTCCTCGAGCCGGCGCACCAGCTCGTCTGAGGAGAGCCCACGGTCCGCCATCCTGGCAGCGAGGATCACTTGCAAACCGAGCCCCACCGTCGTCTGCCAGGAATCCACCACGCGGATCACCGGGGCTCCGGGGACCCCTGCGTCCTCGCGGATGCGTTGGAGCTCCTCCGCTCCCTGCTTCACGGCGTCCGAAGCGCGCTTGGCGGTGTCCGAGAGCTTCCGCGAGATGTGCAGGGAGACAATGTCGCCGTTGCCGATGAGCCTGGAGTAGGCTTCGCGGAACTCGCCGATGCTTGGCGGACTGGTGGTCGGCAACTTCGCGGCCTCCGTCAACCGCTTGTAGAACTGATCGGGCTGGAGGTCAACACCGTCCTTGAACACCTGGCTCCCGAAGAGAACCGACAGGGGCACGATGGAGATGTGGCGCCGACGTGCGAAGGACGGCAGGAGGTCTGCAGTGGAATCGGTCAACACGTGCAGACGGTGCTCCGGTTCCTCGAGCTTGAGGATCCCCTGATCGCGAAGGGAAGCTATCGCCTTGACCACGGCCAGGTCCGGCTCGGACACGCGATCGATCAGGTCGGCGAAGTTCTTGGCCTCTTGGACTACGGTCAGGACCTCTCTCTCGACCGGCGTGAACTCCAGCGAAAAGAAGTTGTCGCCCATCTGTATGGCGGCCCGTGCGTTCAAGGAGGGAAGGGCCGCGAAGAGCTCCTCGAGCTGGAGCTTCTCATCGACAGCGTCCTCGATCAGCGTCTCGAGCCCGACGTCGATTTGCCGCTCGCCATCGAAGTCTTCCAACGTCAGGACGAAACCGCCGCCACGCAGAGCGGCCACCCGGTTAAACGCCTTGCGACCCGAAACACCGCCCCAGTGGGCCCCGGTGACCTCGCCCTCGTGCAGCCAGACGCCCGCTGTCGGCCCGACGGAGAAGTTGACGTGCCCGCTGATCACGTACTTCTGCAACACGCCCAGAAGGTCGCCAATAGAGATCCTCGTGAGGTCACCGTAGAGCACGTCGATCGTGTCCGCCAGCTCACCGCCGACGTCACGCGCCAGCAGCAACAGCCGCACCTGCTGCAAGAGACGTGTCGGAGCTAGCTCCACGGACTCGAGGAAGTAGACCGCCGCCTCGGGCGCCTCCTCCGGAACCGTCGCGGCATCGTCATGAAGAATGAGAAACGGGGGAACGCTCAAACCGGTTGCCATCAGGCGCTCATGCAGGTCCAGCGGCGCCATCCCGACGAGACCGGTGTGCGCAATCACCAGCGTCGGGTTGAGGCCCGCCGTGAACCGCAGCGCTTCCTCCCCGTTGACCGCGTTGATGACCTCATACCCGCCCTCGTACAGTGCCAGCCCGAGCTCCCGTCGCCTTTCGCCCGAGGAATCTGCAACAAGTACCGTTGGTGTCTCAGCCACGTCCCCCTCCTCATTGCGGACAGTATACATCGTGGTCGGTGTCGGCCTGATGACGGTGTCCGGCTGGAAATGCGGGGGTAAACTAGCGCGATGAAATCGAGGACGAGACCTCTGCGGCACACCCTTCTCTTCGCCTTTTTTCGCGGTCTTCTTGCCGCCGGGAGCCGGTTCCCCCGGTGGATCCTGAACCCGTTCGGCAGGGCCGTCGGCCACCTCGTCCTCGTTTTTGCCAGGAACGAACGCCGACGCGCTCTTGAGCACATCGGGATTGCGTTTCCTGAGCTCTCGGAAGCCACCCGGCGCGCTCTACTCCGCGCCTGCGCGCGCCACTTCGGGCTCACCTTGGCAGAGGTGGTCCGCCTGTGGCGGGCCCAACCGCAGGAGATCCTGGATCTCTGCGAGGTTTCCGGCCTCGAACACCTCCAGGCGGCGCGGGAGTCCGGACACGGCGCGGTTTTGATCACGGCACACTGCGGCAACTGGGAGCTCCTCAACGCTCTTCTCGGTTGCTCGGGTATCCCGATGACGATCGCCGTCCGTGAGCTTTTTGATCCACGGCTCGATCTCATCGTGACCCGTCTCCGGGCGCGTTTCGGCGCCGACGTCATCGCCCGCGGTCACGGCGCCGGACGCCGGCTCGCCGCCGCCCTCGCCGCGAATCGCGTCGTTGGGCTTCTCATCGACCAGGACATCCGTGACATCCCAGGTGTCTTCGTCCCGTTCTTCAGGCGCCCGGCATGGACGCCTTCGGGAGCCGCTGTGCTCTCCCTCCGCGCCGGTGCGCCCGCCGTCCCCGCCTTCATCCACCGCCGAGCGGATGGAACCCATCGGGTGGAGATCCAACCCCCGCTTCCGGTCCCGCAAACCGACAACGAGTCGGAGGCGGTGCGCTTACTTACGGCCAATGCCACGGCGATGATCGAACGCCAGGTCCGCGCTCACCCGGAGCAGTGGGTATGGATGCACCGCAGATGGAGAACCCGCGTGAATGAATAATGCGGCTCAGGCCGCATTATTCATGTGGGTTAGCCCGCATATCTCACCGATTTTCGTGGCGAGACCGCGGAAACGTCTGTCAGTGTGGCGTTTCTACCCAGGCGCTGCCGAGGCGTGCTGTAGGCACGCCGTAGCCCACGCTGTCGCCTGGCGGCG
>Ga0114934_10002615_pt1 | contig 11486 bp, 9 predicted proteins | sample 4SBtaG_2_FD_99695 | JGI IMG/M metagenome (GOLD analysis project Ga0114934, IMG submission 99695) | Deep subsurface microbial communities from Kolumbo volcano to uncover new lineages of life (NeLLi) - 4SBTROV10_white metaG | ecosystem: Environmental > Aquatic > Marine > Volcanic ...
CAAACGCACTACATTTATTAGAGTTGCTGAGCAAGAAAACAGAGTTTATACGGAGTAGTTAGTAGTTTTGCTTACTTGTAATCAACCTCTTACACCTAAAATTAGTAAAGAGTTATTAACTGGGTCTGTCATTACGAGGAGTGCAGCGACGTGGTAATCTTTTAAATAGAACATTACATTATGAGATTGCTTTACTATGTTCGCAATGACGTGTTACTATAAATTACTAATATGATAATCGACCAAACCTTCAATAGGGCGTCGTTGAAAGTTGCCAACTGTAAACCCAAGTTCTTTAGCAACAGCTTTTATTTCGTCTTGAGAGAAAAATGCAATAGAACCAGCAAAATGCACAGGCACTTTATCTAACACATCTTTGTACTGCATAATCATGTTTTTTGCAAATAAATGAATGCCCTTTTTAATAAGGGTTTTTATATATTCGGAATCTTTGTTTAAAAACATAAACTCAGCATGTGATGCTAAATAGGCATTAGGATTGGGTTGCTTGTATAAATTATACTTCACAAAATCGGAATCCATGTTATACTTTTCGGCAAACGATACCTTTAAATCCTCTGGCATAAGGCTAAAATAGTAATCTCTTATGAGTTGTTTCCCAAAATAATTTCCGGAAGCATCATCCATTATAGTATATCCCAACGACTTTACTCTTTGTTGAATTTGTTGTCCATCAAAATAGTTACAATTAGATCCAGTACCTAAAATACAGATTATGGCAGCCTCATTGTTAGTTTTAATAGTAGCATAAGTAGCAGCATACGTATCTTCTTTTACTTCAATTACTGCATTAGAAAAAAATGTTTGTAGAACTCCTTGCAGAAGTAAACGTGGTTTTTCGGTACCACAGCCTGCACCATAAAAGAAAACGTGAGAAACTTGCTCACGATAATTCTTTAAGTTTTTATTTTTCTTTATGATTTTACTTAATTTCTTTTCTGACAGTATTGCAGGATTAAGTCCTTTGGTTCTTATTTTTTCTAACAATTGATTGCCACTTTTATCTATTGCAATCCAATCGCATTTTGTAGAACCACTATCAATAATTAAAATCATGAAGTAAAAGTAAAAAAAATAAGCTGTAAATTTATTTACAACTTATTTAAATTATAGTTTAAATAGAATTTACATATTCGGCTAAATCTACTAATTTATTGGAGTAGGCAAACTCATTATCATACCAACACACAATCTTGAAGAATTTAGAATTGAGTTCTATACCAGCTTCAGCATCAAAAATACTTGTACGTGTGTCACTCACAAAATCCTGAGACACAACAGCTTCGTCTGTGTAGCCTAAGATACCATTTAACTCGCCTTCAGAAGCTTCTTTAAATGCTTTTTTAATTTCATCGTAAGATGTTTCTTTTTTCAAACGTACGGTTAAATCAACCACAGAAACATCAGCTGTTGGCACGCGAAATGACATTCCAGTTAGTTTCCCATTTAATTTTGGAATTACCTTACCCACTGCTTTTGCAGCTCCTGTAGATGCTGGAATTATGTTTACTAAAGCACTTCTTCCGCCTCTAAAATCCTTATGTGAAGGGCCATCTACTGTTAATTGTGATGCTGTAGTAGCGTGAATAGTAGTCATTAATGCTTCTTCAATTCCAAAACTGTCGTCTAAAACTTTAGCCATAGGAGCTAAACAGTTTGTAGTACAGGATGCATTAGAAACAATAGTATCCGTTGGTTGTACGTCTTTATGGTTTACACCCATAACAAACATTGGTGCGTCTTTACTTGGCGCCGAAATAACAACCTTTTTTGCTCCTGCTACTATATGATAATTGGCTGTTTCTAAAGTGGTAAAAATACCAGTACAATCGGCAACAACATCAACGCTAACCTCATCCCATTTTAGGTTTCTAGGGTCTCTTTCGGCAGTTATGCGAATTATTTTGCCATCTACAATTAAGTTCCCATCTTTAATTTCAACAGAGCCATCAAATCGACCATGTATAGAATCGTATTCTAAGAGGTAAGCTAAGTGCTCAACATCTAATAAATCATTTATTGCTACTACATCTACGTCTGGACGCTTTACCGTTGCTCTAAATACAATTCTCCCAATGCGACCAAATCCGTTAATCCCAATTTTTACTTTCGACATATTTATTTTTCTTTGTTTTTTAAGTGCTCATTATATCTGACACTCTTAGTAATTCTTTATTTATTTCTGAATTTCCTTTTACTGCATTTTCAATTGGAGTTAGCTCCATTTTATTATTTATAATTCCAACCATACAGCTGGTTTCCCCATCCAACAAAGACTCTACAGCCTTTACCCCCATTCTACTGGCTAACACACGATCAAAACAGCTTGGTGCACCACCACGCTGCATATGCCCTAAAACAGAAACTCGAACTTCATACTCTCTCAAGTGTTCTTCAACATAATCTCTAAGTTCAAAAACATTTTTGCCAATTTTGTCACCTTCAGCTACAACAACTATACTCGAGGATTTCCCCGATTTTTTACTACGCTTTAAAGACTCTAACAAGCGATCTAATCCAAGATTCTCTTCAGGAATTAATATTTCTTCGGCACCAGCACCAACACCTGCATTCAACGCGATATGACCAGCATCTCTACCCATAACTTCTACAAAAAATAAGCGCTTGTGAGAACTGGCAGTGTCTCGAATTTTATCTATACACTCAACAACTGTATTTAAAGCTGTATCATATCCTAAGGTGAAATTTGTGCCATAAATATCATTATCAATAGTTCCAGGAATACCTATAATTGGAAAATTAAATTCTTTATTAAATAAAATACCTCCAGTAAACGTACCATCACCACCTATTAAAACTAAGGCATCAATACCTTCTTTTTTAATTTGTGCATAAGCCTCTTGTCTACCTTTTTCTGTTCTAAAAGCGTCAGATCGTGCCGATTTTAAAATGGTTCCGCCTCGGTTAATAATGTTATTTACACTTCTTGCAGAAAGTAGTTTAAAATCGCCTTCAATTAAGCCTTCGTAGCCTCTGTAAATGCCAACGCAATCAATTTTATGAAATGCACAAGTACGAACTACAGATCGTATTGCGGCATTCATTCCAGGAGCATCTCCTCCTGAGGTCATGACAGCAATTTTCTTAAATATTTTTGACATTTTTGCTTTTTGGAACGATAAAACTAAGAAACTTAACTAATACAAAAGCTATTTTTTATCATATTTTAACGAAATAAATAAACTCAAACGTTTTCGTAAATTAGTATTTTAATGAATTGCTTCTAATTGTTAGATTTATTAGTGCTTTTTGAGTCTTTTTCTTTGAAAGTAATGAATTCTGGATGGTCGGTTTCTTTACTTTTTTTACTCTTAGTTTTACTCTTAGTTTTACTCTTTTTGTTATTCCTAAAAATCTTTTGGAAGAGCTCTTTTAAATTATCAAATTCTACATTATATGATAAACCTACACCTTGGGTATATCCTATTTGTTCCCCAAAATTTTGAATGCTATTCTCACGATTGAAAAACGTTAATGAAAAAGTGCCTTCTTCATTAATCAAGACCTCTATTTCAAAATCGCCAGCAATAACAGTTTCATTTACACCTCCAATTGGTACTCCAACCTTGCCATTAATAAGAATCCTATCGCTTAACTGTGTAGATATTCGTGTTACGAATCTATCATCCGTTTGGAATTCAGGACTATTGTCTCCAATTTGATAGTCAAATTGAAGTTGTATATTACCATTATCGTTAGAAATTATATCATTGATTATTGCCGAAGCTCTATCAGAAAACAAACCCACCCAATCTTGAGAATTAAAACGCACATCACTCTTAAAGTTACCTGTTGCTAATAAAGATAGCGCTTGAAATTGTTTACTTTCATCACTGTTTAATCTGTATTGTAACTCAGAATTCAATGTTGTATTTACATTTGGAAAGCTTAAATCAAATACAGGATCTGGTTTTTCCAATTCTCCTGTAAGATGAATTTTAACTTCAACAGGAATACTTCTATTTATAGGATTATCTAACAAAATTGAAGGATTGGCTTCAATACCGTCATGTATAGCTTCAATATTAATTTGAGCTTTTAAAGGGTCACCCTCCCAAACCAAAGTACCACCAGGCAATACCTTAAACTTTTTTTGAACTAAACCACCATATACAAAATTATAAACTCCTTCATTAACAATAAAGTCACCATGCATTTTAAATTTACCATTCGTATTAATTTGAACCCCTAAAATTCCATCACCACGTCCTCTAATTGAACTTCCTGAATCTTTATCAATTACAATTTCAATTTCGGCATTGTCATCAACAGAAAGGTCAAAGTCCATCTCTAGACCTTTAATTTCATGAAGTACAACCTCTTCTCCTTTTAGTCTATTCTCTTTTTCTTCTTTGGTTAAAAAATGGATGTACGCATTATCTCCAAAAGATTCTGCATCGTTTAAAGGTATTTTAAAAACTGTGCCTTCTTCTGTACTAACATCTGCCTTAATTACTAATTGATTGGTTGGTCCTGTGATACCTATATTACCACTTACAAAAGCTGTCCCATAATACAGAGCATCCTCACTGTCTTTTGTATTTAAAACAAGTAATCTATCAGAATTTAGATTAAGGTCTAGAGACCAGTTTGAAAAGTTAATGTGGTTTATACTGCCACTTAAAGTAGATCTAGAAAAATATTCAGAATCAACCAAAAGTGCATTATTAAACACAAACTGCTGTTGCTTATTTGTGTTTAAGATAATCTCTGTATCATCTTCAAAAGCATAATCAACATTTAGATACGGAATACTCATACCTCCTCTATCTAAAAGTAACTGCCCGTTTATTTGTGGGCGTTGTAACCGTCCTGTTACTTTTGCAGTTCCTGAAACTTCACCTCTTATATTTGTAATTACACCCTGTCCGAACGGATTTAATGGATCTAGAATAAACTTATCAAAATCAACATTCAAATTTAAGCGTGAGTCGTTTTTAGAAAAATCAAGATTACCTACTACAGCTAATGACTCTGACTCATCATCTTTTAAATTCATATTGATTCTGTAATTTGTTAAAGATTTATTTCCTTTAATATTAGCCTTAAAAGAACCAAGGTTAAAGTTATTAATCTTAAAGTTATCAATTGTTACATTAGATTCTGGAATATAAACCCCTTTTTGTTGTTGAATACTCAGCTTTCCATTTACATTTCCTGCTAAAGCTAAACTGTCAATCCGAGGCGTGATTTTAATTAAATCTACATCTTTAAAATCTAAATTGATGTTTTTTGTTGTAGAATCTTTTAGTATCCCGTAGAGATTAATAACTTCGGCTTGATGGCTCATTCTAAGACCTTGTATTTTTACATCTTTGAACTGCCTATCAAATACTATTTTATTAAACTTATTCTTATCTTCATTAATATACCATTGATTATTCTTGAAAATTATATTAGATTTATTAAACCCTAAAACAGATTTACTCTCTTCGTCAATAGTATAGAATAAATTTAAATTGAAATCATCGGAATTATCTTTTCCACCTTTAAACTCAGCCTTTACAAATAAAGTGTCCTTTTTAGTAACATTAATTAGGCTAAATTTTGATACATTATAATACTTCGTATTTATACTATCTACCTCAATATAAGTATTAAATAAAGGGTTCTTATTATCGACCTTTAACTGAATTTTACTTGCAAAGTATTCGTTAAGCTGTATTTGTGGCGATTTAAATGTAAGATTGAATTTTCTAGCATCGCTTTCAACCCTACCTTTTAAAAACGTGTTACTCCCCAGCTTTAAATCGGGATAAAACACATCAGCTATTTTGTTGTAAATTTTAAAATTGAAATTAATAAACTGATTTGCTTCAATATCATAGGGTTTAAAATTGGTATATATATTACTTAACGAGTTTTCTATAAGTTTAAACACGTCTTTAAAAACAAATTTTCCATTTAAATCACCTTCAATGATATCTGGTGAATTAATAGCTATAAAACGAATATTATTTTTAAATTTTGAAGAAATGGCAAAGTCCTTAAAATAATACTCGTCATTTTCATTTTTATACAGTGTATTTTTAAAAGTCACGTTACCATAAGCATCATCAAAGTTGCTAGCATTCATGTTCATTTTTACAACACTTTTAAAAATTGAAATACTATCATTTTTAGCAAAATTTAGCGCTTTTAAATTAGCGTGATCTACTTGTGCTGTAAAATCGTACTTATTTACCGCCTCAGAAAAATCTATTAGTCCATTAAAGTTTAATTGCAAATTGTTATCTCTAGTAACTAAATTACCATCAAATATTTTATTCCTTACATTTCCAGAAACTGTTGTGTTTTTGTATTCATAGTCATTATAAACTAAGCTAAATACCTTTCCTTTAACTTGTGTGTTAATGTCATCGGCTGAAAAACCAGCGCCATTAACATCGACATCGAGAGATACTTTTCCAATTTTAGGGTCTTCTATTAAGGCACCAATATCAAAATCATCTAGAACAACATTACCTATATAGGTTGTTGCATCATTAGCATCTATATTTTGCATTTCAATATTTGAAATTATATACCCAAAACCAGAACTAATTTCAATATCTGCATTTATTGTTTTAGCGGTAACTTTAGTGTTTCCTTCAATAGTAAATCTGCTCAAATCTTCAAGAATTGTAGGCATTGAACTGCCTAAAACACGTGGAAGTATACTCCGCAAATCCCCATACGATGATGTTAATCTTTCAAAATTTGCATCCATAACAAAGGTGTTTTTAGCCTTGTTAAACAGATTTTTTAATTTTATATCGCCATCAATTATAGTTTGCCTAGAAGTTCTTAATTTTAAATCGTTTGCTGTTAAATTATTTAAAGTGCCATACAGATTTACGTTAAGTTGCGCATGCTGATTGTCGCCAAACTCATTATAAAAAACATTCAAATCATTTAATGCAATATCTGAATCAATAAAATTTGCATGTACTTTTACTTTATCTACAAAATATTGAAGGTCATTACGGTTGTACTCAAATTTTAAATCTCCTTTAAGTGTTGAATTTGCAGTTTTAATTTGAAGAAAACCAAAGGTCATTTTCTTTAAGGTATAGGTAAAATTGGTAGTCATATTTGTTACCGCTATACCTCTATTGTCGGTAAAACTTAATTTATTAATCCGCGCGCTCACGTCGGGACCAAGAATTAAAAAATCTGTAGCATTTATGCTTAAATCGTTAAAAGTAAATACCTGAGAGTTATGCCGGTTTTCATCTACTAATCGAAATTCACTATCCGTAATTGAAACATCGCTCGACGATAATAAAAAAGGGGGTCCCTTTTTTTTAGTACTTTTTGTGTCAAATTTGGCAACAAAAACATCAAGGTTAGTCTCCGTTTCACATTCATAAGTTTTTAAATTAAATAGTAAGCCTTCAATATCAATATCACCAAATGTTAGCTTGCCATTATATAGCTTTTTAAAGCTTATAATTGACGTATTTAATTCTACAATACTAATTAAAGTATCTTTTTTATAATCTTCAATGTATATATTTTTAAGCTCAACATCGCCATTTAGCTGAAGCCCTACTTTTTCAATACTAATATTTGTACCAAAATCATCATTAATTTTTTTAGCCGCATATTTTCCCAGACGGGTTTGAACAGCTGGAATAGAAAATAATAACACCAAAATGATGAAAAGAAGTAGCAAAATTGCTACTATTTTTAATGCTATTTTTAAAATTTTCTTGATACGTGTTAAAGTTATAACTTTCTATAAGAATAAACTACATTTGTATTTACGAAAATATGAAAGATTTAGACTTTTATTTATATTCAAACTAACAATTATTATGCCTTAATTTAGCGAATGAATTCAAAACATATTTACATATTAGGAATTGAATCATCATGCGACGATACTGCAGCTTCAGTAATTTACAACGGAAAAATTTTAAGCAATGTTGTAGCAAATCAAAAAATTCACAGCGATTATGGTGGTGTTGTCCCCGAATTAGCTTCCAGAGCGCACCAACAAAATATAGTTCCAGTTGTACATCAAGCTTTGGAAAAAGCAAAGATTACTAAGTCGCAGTTAAATGCAATTGCCTTTACACGTGGCCCTGGTTTACTGGGTTCTTTGCTTGTGGGCACTTCATTTGCGAAGTCTTTAGCCTATGGTTTGAATATACCGTTAATAGATGTAAACCACATGCAAGCGCATATTTTGGCTCACTTTATTGATGAAGATGGCTTTGATAAACCTGAGTTTCCATTTTTGGCAATGACTATTTCTGGTGGGCACACACAAATAGTGAACGTAAAAAGCTATTTTGATATGGAGGTTATTGGTGAAACCATTGATGATGCCGTTGGAGAAGCGTATGATAAAAGCGGAAAAATTCTTGGACTAGGCTACCCTGCTGGTTCCGAAATTGATAAGCGTGCACAGCTTGGTAATCCAAAGGCTTATAAATTTACAAAGCCAAAAGTAGATGGCTTAAACTTTAGTTTTTCGGGTTTAAAAACAGCCATATTATATTTTATACAACGGGAAACCAAAGCCAATCCAAACTTTATTAAAAAACATCTAAACGATGTTTGTGCTTCTATTCAATACACAATTATAGAGATATTGATGGATAAACTTAAACTAGCTACCAAGCAAACGGGAATTAAACACATTGCCATTGGTGGAGGTGTTTCGGCAAATTCGGGAATACGACAAGCTCTTAAAGATGGTGAGCGCAAATATGGTTGGACAACCTACATTCCTAAGTTTGAATTTACTACTGATAATGCTGCTATGATTGCTATTGTTGGCTATTTAAAATATATGGAAAGTAATTTTGCTGAACAAAACATTACTGCTTCGGCGAGATTGAAAATTTAGGGAATGAGCAAATTAAAGACACATCATTATTTTTGGATAACTGCTGTTTTTATTTTATTAATTGGTGTTTCTTCTTTCTTCGATGAAAATGATGTCATTGATATAAATGTTCATGACACTTATTTTGTTATTCGCAATTCACACCTAGCAACACTACTATTTGTTATTTATGGAATTATTGGTTTAGTCTATTGGTTCTTTTACAAAAAAGAAATTATTCTAATTCGTAATTTAACTAGTGTACATACTATAATTACCAGTGTTAGCATCTATATTTATGAGATAGGAATGATTTATTATAGTTTAAAGACTGAAACTAATTTTCCCTTATTTGATGACTTTTCAAGTCAAAACAGTTTTACCTTAATTATTGTAATGTTAGTCCTACTTACTCAGCTTTTATTTATTACTAACATAATTTTATCTACAATAAAATACTCAATTTATTATTTTCAAATGAAGAAAAGATAATGCTAATTCATTATATATTTGTCTATGCAATTATTCTACAACCCAGAACTCACCGAAAGAACTAATCAGTTTTCTTTTTCTAAAGAAGAAAGCAAACATATTGCTAAAGTATTGCGAAAAAAAGAAGGTGATACTTTGCACATCACCAATGGCAAAGGTTGGTTGTTTACTGCTGAAATAACTCTAGCAGATATCAAGAATTGCGCAGTAGTTATTACATCTAAGGTATTTCAGCCCAAAAAAAGTTTCCAATTACATTTAGCAGTTGCACCAACAAAAATGAACGATCGCTACGAATGGTTTTTGGAAAAAGCAACTGAAATTGGTATAGACAGTATCACTCCTATTATTTGTGAGCGTAGCGAACGCAAAGTGATTAAACCTGAACGCTACGAGAAAATAGTACAGTCTGCCATGAAACAATCGCTACAGTATTATTTGCCAAAGTTAAATACTACTATATCATTTAAAGACTTTATAAAGCAAGATTTTAAAGGTCAGCGTTTTATTGCACATTGCGAAGAATTAGATCAAAAATCACTCAAGCAAGAACTACAAACACAACAAGATGTCACTATTTTAATTGGTCCTGAAGGCGACTTTTCTGTTAAAGAAATTGAAATGGCATTGCAACATCATTTTATTCCTGTAACTTTGGGAGAAACCAGATTACGAACTGAAACTGCTGCTATTGTGGCTTGTCATAGCGTGGCATTTATAAACGATTAACATGAGATATCTTTGTTCTTTGCTCTTTGCTCTTTATTCTTTATTCTCATTTTCCCAAGAAATTGCACTATTAAAATACAAGGGAGGTGGCGATTGGTATGCTAATCCTACATCGTTGCCAAACCTTATTACATTTTGCAACGCTAACATTAATACCAAAATTAATTCCAAACCGCAAACTGTAGAAACTGGCAGTAATGATATATTTCAATATCCATTTATACATATGACAGGACATGGCAATGTGTTTTTTAATGATGTAGATTCTGAAAATTTACGAAACTACCTGATTTCTGGAGGCTTTTTACATATTGATGATAATTACGGTATGCAACCCTATATAGTAAAAGAGCTTAAAAAAGTATTTCCAAATTCAGAACTGGTTGAATTACCATCAAATCATGAAATCTTTAATATAGCTTTTAAATTCCCAAATGGGTTACCTAAAATACATGAACATGATGGCAAACGTCCACAAGCATTTGGTATTTTTTATGAAGGACGTTTAGTTTTGTTATTTACTTACGAAAGTGATTTAGGTGATGGATGGGAAGATGAAGAAATTCATAACGATCCAGCAGACGTAAGACTAAAAGCACTGCAAATGGGTGCCAATATTATAAAGTATGTGTTTGAAAACTGAAACGAGTTATGATTAACTATTTATGAAATCAAAAATCGTTAGTCGTAATTCTTAAATCTTAAATTCTCTTGCAGCTCACCCATTACAATACCAACTTTAAACAACATAAATTCCCAATTACATTGGTGTGTGATAATGTTACTAATGCCACAAACATTGGAAGTTTGTTTAGAATTGCTGATGCCTTTGGAATAGAAAGAATTATTTTTTGTGGAGAACACATTTCGCTAGGTCGGAAAATGACAAAAGCATCCAGAACTACTGAAAAAGTGATGAGTTTTACAGTGTCTAATGTAATTTTAGATGAAGTAAAACAACTTAAAGTTGATGGCTATTTTATCTTATCACTTGAAATTACTAATAAGAGTATGCCAATTCATACGTTTCAGTTTTCCAAAGAAAAACCAATAGCACTCATTGTCGGCGATGAAAATTTTGGAGTTTCAGAAGCTGTTTTAAAACTTTCAGATAAAGTTATTCATATTAATATGTTTGGACAAAATAGTAGCATGAATGTTGTACAAGCCACAAATATTGCCTTATATGAAATTACAAAGCAAATAATCTAAAGCATTTTATATATTTACTACATGAATTCTAACATGATAACCAAAGGCATTATAAAAGCAATAGCCATAATTGTAGGCATTTTTTTGCTGTTATTTTTTCTTTACAAAATACAATCTGTTCTTGTATACATTGCCATAGCTGCGGTATTATCGCTAATTGGGCGGCCAATTGTACGCTTTTTAAAAACAAAAC
>Ga0114934_10002618_pt1 | contig 11476 bp, 9 predicted proteins | sample 4SBtaG_2_FD_99695 | JGI IMG/M metagenome (GOLD analysis project Ga0114934, IMG submission 99695) | Deep subsurface microbial communities from Kolumbo volcano to uncover new lineages of life (NeLLi) - 4SBTROV10_white metaG | ecosystem: Environmental > Aquatic > Marine > Volcanic ...
AAAAAAGCTGATGGATTGTTAGCGAGTAAGCAATATAATGAAGCCAAGAGTAGCTACCAAACAGCCAGTGGCATAAAGCCAAGCGAGACTTATCCAAAACAAAAAATAAGTGATATAAACAAGCTATTAGCCGATCAAGCTGCTACCGCCGCTAAAGACAAACAATATCAAGACGCAATTAAAAAAGCTGACGGACTACTGGCGAGCAAGCAATATAATGAAGCTAAGAGCAGTTATCAAACCGCTGCTGGCATCAAGCCAAGCGAGACTTATCCGAAGCAAAAGATAAGTGAGATAGATAAAATCTTAGCTGACCAAGCTGCCGCCGCCGAGAAAGACAAACAATATCAGGATGCTATCAAGAAAGCTGACGGACTGTTAGCAAGCAAGCAATATAATGAAGCCAAGAGTAGCTATCAAACAGCCGGTAGCATAAAACCGAGCGAAACTTATCCGAGACAAAAAATAAGTGAGATAAACAAAATCCTTGCTGACCAAGCTGCTAGCGCCGAGAAAGACAAGCAATATCAAGATGCTATCAAGAAAGCTGACGGACTCCTGGCGAGCAAAAACTATAATGAAGCTAAGAGTAGCTATCAAACAGCCGGTGGGATAAAACCAGACGAATCTTACCCTAAGCAAAAGATAAGTGAGATAGACAAACTATTAGCCGACCAAGCTGCTGCTGCCGAGAAAGACAAGCAATATCAGGACGCAATTAAGAAAGCTGACGGACTGTTAGCGAGCAAAAACTATAATGAAGCCAAGAGCAGTTATCAAACAGCCGGCGGGATAAAACCGAGTGAGACTTATCCGAAACAAAAAATAAGTGATATTGATAAGCTATTAGCGGACCAAGCTGCTGCCACTGAGAAAGACAAGAAATATCAGGACGCCATATCTAAGGCAGATAATTTATTTTCAGCAAAACAATATGAAGATGCTAAGGTGGCTTTTCAAATTGCTTCGGGTATAAAGACGGGAGAAGATTATCCAAAAGAAAAAATTGCAGAGATCAATAAAATATTAGCCGAATTAGCAAGTAAAAAGTCTAAAGAAGAACAGTATAAAAATTTAATTTCTGAAGCCGATGTTCTATATAATAACAAGAACTTTCCTTTAGCAAAGACAAAATATCAGTCAGCTTCAGATATATTGCCCGATAAACAATATCCTAAAGATAGAATAGCTGAGATTGATAAATACCTAACAGATTTGGCAAAACAAAATGCTGCATCAAAAGCTAGAAATGAATTGTATAAAGCAACAATAACAAAAGCAGATAATTATTATCAAAGCAAAAAATATAATGATGCATTGGCACAATATAAAAAAGCAGCAGATATTAAATCCAATGTACAATATCCCAAAAATCAGATTTCTAAAATTAAGAAATATTTGGCGCAATTAGCACAAAACAATAACAATGCGAACACTGGCATAAGTAAATCCGAAGAAGAGGCAAATAAAAAACTAAACGAAGTTAATTTTAAGGACAAAGTAGCAACAAAAAAATATTTATCTGCTCTTGCAAAGAAATATCCGGAAGGAAAAACCGTTGAGAATTATACATTCAAGAATAAAACAGTGAATAGAATAATTATAAAACATGGTAGTGTGGCGAATGATTACCGGGAAGTAAAACATTCTTGGGGTGGTGATTATTATTTTAAAAATGGACAAAATATTTCAAAAACAATTTTTTATCAGGAAACTAATAAATAAATATATGTCATTTAAAAAAATCCTTTCTTATTTTTTAATGTTATTAGTCGTTATTATTACAGTATTGGCTTTGTTGGCAATATGGGATATTATTGATCTACAGAATATTACGCGAAAAACACTTCAATCGTTATTTGTTATTTTTCTCTCTTCAGTGGTGATTTTGTTTATTTTTTCAGTGGTGATGGGAAAAGAAAATAAGAATAATATAAACAAAGAATAAAAATTATTTGTATAAATTCATTTCGTCTATATATTGATAAACTTTTTTAGGTAGAAAGTAGCGAATGTCTTTGCCTGTTTTTATAGCATTACGGATAAAACTCGCTGAAATTTCCATTAACGGTGCATCTATAATATTAATCTTTGAATTTTCCGGTATTGTTGTTTTTATACATGGACGAGGATAAACAAATATTTGATAGTTATTTAATATTTCTAAATAGTTTTTCCATTTATGTAAATACTTTAAATTATCACCTCCCATAATTAATGCGAACTTATTTTTCAGATATTTTTCTTTTAAATAAGTTAATGTGTTGATAGTATATGACGGCTGGGGTAAATTAAATTCAATGTTAGATGCTTTAAATCGTATGTCATCTTCAACAGCGAGGTTAGTCATATAAAATCGTTGATTGTCATTCAGCAATGTTGCTTTCTTTTTTAGTGGATTATGTGGAGAGATAATAAACCAAATCTGATTGATATCTGTAAATTCAACGATATAATTTGCTATGGCCAGATGTCCAATATGGATAGGATTAAAAGAACCGAAAAATAAACCAATTTTCTTATTCATAATCGTAAGGGGAGTTATTTTTAAGCTATTTGTCTAAAAATGATTTAACAATTTGATAAATTTCCATTTTTGTGCGGTCTATATTATCGTTGATAATTATTTTATCAAAACACACTTTATCGTCTAATTCTTTAGTGGCTTTAGCTATTCGTTTATTTATTATTGTGTCAGAATCTGTATGCCTATTTCTAAGTCTTTTTTCTAATTCTTTAATAGATGGTGGCGCAATAAAAATGGATAAAGCCTGATTTTTGAAATAGTCTTTAAGTGTTTTGCCACCTTTAACATCTACATCAAACAAAATATTTTTATTATTAAAAAAAATTCGTTCAACCTCTTCTTTGAGTGTACCATAGAAAAGATTTTCATAGACCTCTTCCCATTCAATAAACTTATTATGTTTAATATATTCTCTGAATTTATTTTTATCAAAAAAATAATAATCAATGCCTTCTATTTCTGTAGTTCTTGGTTCTCTTGTAGTTGCCGAAATTGAAAAAGTTAGATTCAAATTATCTCGCGAAAGTAAATGTTGTGCCATAGTTGTTTTTCCTGCTCCTGATGGTGCCGAAATAATTATAACTTTATTCATGCTTATTTTTCTGAAATTTTCATCAAAGTTATTATTTTTGTCGAAATTTTAAGCAATGTTGAACGGAAAAAAAATTATTGTTGTCTTACCTGCGTATAATGCAGCTTCAACTTTACATGAAACCTATAAAGAAATTCCGTTTGATGTTGTTGATGATGTCGTGCTTGTTGATGATGCCAGCAAAGACGATACAGTTAAGGTGGGAAAGGAAATAGGGATCAAACATATTGTTGTGCATGACCGGAATAAGGGGTACGGTAGTAATCAGAAATCGTGTTATGATAAAGCATTGGAATTGGAGGCTGATATTATTATTATGCTTCACCCAGATTATCAATATACACCAAAACTAATTATCCCTATGGCGAGTATGATTGCTATGGAAGTTTATCCTGTAGTATTGGGCTCCAGAATAATTGGAAAAGGCGCTTTAAAAGGTGGAATGCCATTATACAAGTTCATGTTCAATCGTTTTCTAACGCTTACGCAAAATGTTTTGATAGGACAGAAATTGTCTGAATACCATACCGGCTATCGTGCATTTAGTGCAGATGTGCTTAGAGCAATTGACTATCATGCCAATTCAGATGATTTTGTGTTTGACAATCAAATGCTTGCTCAGATATTTATGAATGGTTTTGAAATAGGGGAAGTGTCTTGTCCTACACTTTATGATAGCAATAGCTCATCAATCAATTTTAAGAGAAGTGTAAAATATGGGTTAGGTGTTTTAGGTGTATCATTCCAATACTTTTTTCAGAAAATTGGCGTAGCTAAATATAAATATCTTAGGGAAGTAAAATAAAGGCAAAAAAAAACCACCCGGAAAAGGATGGTTCTGTTTTAAAATAAATCTATCTATTTCTTAACATTTTTATAGCGGTTGTAATATTTATCTACGCGACCTGCCGTATCTACCAATTTCATCTTACCTGTAAAAAATGGGTGCGAAGTATTGGATATCTCAACTTTTACTAATGGATATTCAACGCCATCAACTTTAATGGTATCTTTAGTCTCAGCAGTAGAGCTGGTAATAAAAACATGATCGTTTGAGATGTCTTTAAACGCAACCAGTCTGTAATTTTTAGGGTGGATATCTTTTTTCATTATCAACGAAATTTTATTTTTTGGACTGCAAAAATAGCATGTTTTATTGAATTGGCAAAATAAATATAATATTTTAGGAAATTATTTTTTTGGGTTTTTTTTAGAATTGATTGTTTTTATCTGTTGAAAAACATAAAATTAAAATTGATTTTGCTTGCAGTCTGATTTAATTTTGCATAAAATCTATTATTTATTTAAAATAAAATATCATGAAAAAAATTGTTTTATCAGTATTGTTGTCGGTCTTTGTTGTTTCATTGTTTGCACAAGTTACTTCAGAAGATAATCAAAAAGAAATTAAAAGATTACAAAGAAAAATTAGAACGCTTAAATCGGAAAATGTGAATTTAAGGGCTAAAACAAGATCTTCTGAAAAAAATATTACTTTTCAGGGGACTAAGATTGATAGTTTGTCGAGTGTTTTACAAGCAACGAATAATAAGATTGTTGATAATCGGACATCTTTGACAAAAGCAAATACACAAATCAATCAAATTTCTCAAGAATCAGGTGAAATTACTACCAGGATGACTAAAACAACGCAGTATTTTGCTATTAGCTTACTTGTATTGCTTATTTTGATTGTTTTAGAGTTGATAATTTTAAATGTTAAGCGAAAAAAGGAAATCACGCGTTTATTTGATAAAGTAGTTACAATTGAGTCTGAATTAACAAATAAAATTTTGGAAATGCAAAAAATACAGGAGCAGAAACTAATAGATGTAAAGGCAAAATCATCACAGGAAATTGCTAAAACAAAGGAGATAAATACGAAGAAAAATGAAGAGATGAAGATTTTGATAAATCGGAAAAATGATGAGATGAAGTCATTAATAGAAACCTTTAACAAAAAAATTGAATCCGATATGGCTGAGAAAATATCTGCTATTGAAAATAAAGTTGACAAAAAATTGGCTGGATTGGCTATGGATATTGCAGATACTAAAAAACTGTTTGATGAGGAAAATGTGAAAATTAGAGAAGAAATTAATCAGGTGGCAAAAAAAAATGATACAAAATAACTTCGTTGAATAAACGCGAATCGATTGATTTTAACTGTTTTTTAGCAAGCTGGTATTGTATGTCGCTTTTGATTTAATTCTGAAAAAAAATATTAAATTTTGTAATTTCCTTATCTTGTCTTTATCTTTGTGAAAAAATAAGGAGTTCAGTCTAAGAACAGGCGACTTTCATAAAAAGAATTATTTTGGATGAGATTTATATTTTTTGAGATTCAGTGATGCCTGAGTATCAGTTAATTGAATAAAGTGTAAATATCGCCAAAAGAAACTTTTTTGATTTTGTTTATTTTTAGACTGACCTCAATAATGAAATGCAAAAATTAATATATACTACTTTATTATTATTCTCTGTTACTATTGTTTTTTCACAGAAAGAACATCAGTTTTCTATTCACCAACAGCAGCTGGCGTATTATGATCAGCTGAGATTGAATCAGTCACAATTGGATTCAATGCATCATTTTGTGCCGCGAAAGGAAAAGCTTTATGAGGGTTGCAGTCTAAACAAAATTGTTTTTGGTTGGTTTCCTTATTGGCAGGGGAGTACCTATTTGAATTTTGAATGGAGTTTGTTATCCGATTTATCCTATTTTGCCTATGAGGTAGATCCTGCAACAGGGAATGCTTCGAATACTCACAATTGGTCAACTGCTGCAGTTATTGATAGTGCCCAAGCTCATGGTGTGCGTGTCAATTTATGTGTTACTTTGTTTTCTGACCATGCTACTTTTTTCGGAAGTTCTACAGCTCAGCAAACATTAATAGATAATTTAATAGCAGCAGTACAGCAACGCAATGCTAACGGTGTAAATATTGATTTTGAGGGGGTTCCTTCTTCTCAAGCAACTAATTTTAATAATTTTTTGGTGAATTTGTGTACACAGATGCATTCGCAAATTCCAGGTTCACAAGTTAGTGTCGCTCTTTATGCAGTAGATTGGAGTAATGTTTTTGATGAAACTGTTTTGAATAATTATGTGGATTATTTTATTATTATGGGGTACGATTATTATTATGCAGGGAGTAGCTCTGCCGGTCCCAATGACCCCTGTTATCCTTTTACTTCGTCAGGATATAATTTATCGCGCAGTGTCAATTACTATTTGAATGCAGGTATAAGTAAAGAAAAATTAGTATTAGGATTACCGTACTATGGGATGGATTGGCCTACAACAAGTAGTGCTTTGTATTCTTCTACTACGGCTAATGCTTCTACAAAGTTGTATAATACAGTCATGAATAATACTTCAGGATATTATACTAATGCAAATAAACACTGGGATAACAACAGTATGTCGTCTTATTGGGTATATAACGATGGTAGTAGCTGGAGACAATGTTTTGTTGATGATAAAACGGCGATGGCAAAACGACTTGATTTTATTAATCAAATGGGCATTGCAGGCATGGGGATATGGGCTTTGGGTTATGATGACGGTTACACTGATATGTGGGATAATATTGCAGATAAATTTTCTACTTGTGGGGTCGTTCCATGTTCGGATACTATTTATGATAATGGTGGACCCGGCAGAGATTATTACAATAATTCAAATTATGCTTATACGATAGCACCTACAGGCGCTATGGGATTGACCTTGTCATTTACTGCTCTCGATTTAGAAGCAGGTTACGATTCTTTATGGATATATGATGGTAATGATACCAATGCAACACTTATAGCATCACTTTCCGGTTCCACAATACCTGCACCGCTTGTTGCTTCAGGCAACGCATTAACGATTCAATTTCATTCCGATGATGCTACGGTCGGTGCCGGATGGGAAGCTGTTTGGCAGTGTACACAAGATAATCAGTTGCCAACAACACAAATAATTGCTGATAATGCTTATTCCGGAAATTTTTCAGTAGATTTTTCAGATGCTGATAATGACACCATTACTAAACGATGGTATAATTACTGCTTTGAACAAGGTGGTGTGTGGGATGCTTATCGCGATTCGGGATTTTTCTATGATGTTTTAGCTGATACCCAGATAAATGCCGCATGGATTTCGCAGGTGGGGATATGGACTACGGCATCGGGCTATTTACAACAAACCGATGAAACGGAAAATAATACAAATTATTACATACCCTTGAATCAGAATTTATCAACATCATTGGTCTATTCATTTGATATGAAGATTGAGGGCAGTGGTACTAACAGACGAGGTGGTATTCATTTTTTCTGTGATGACGGAACCGCAACAAATCGTAATAATTCCTATATGGTATATTTTCGTATTGATCAGGATAAAGTACAGATTTACAAGTATGTGAATGATGTCTATAATCTTGAAACGGATGACGACTGTGTGGTAGATTCCGGTCAATGGTTCAACAGTAAAGTGGTTTATGATAAGGCAACAGGCGAAATTGATGTTTACAAAGATAATCTTTTAGTGTCGTCATGGACAGATATTGCTCCTTATACGACTAATGGTGATTATATTTCGTTACGGACAGGCAATGCTCAAGTAACCTTTAAAGACTTGACTATTTTTTCGGAACGAACAGATACCACACATGCTTTTCAGGTAAGCAATCAAACGGCATTTAAAGTTTTCTCTCTTGTTAGAGACAGAAATAAAAATCTCTCGCAAATTGATGAAAAGGTGATTAATATTGTTGTCGGTTTTTCACAAAACGAGTACGATGACAAATTATTAATCTATCCTAATCCTGTAAAAGATAAACTTTATATTGAATTTTCAAAAGAAATAAGTGGTAGTGTAGCTATTAAAGTTTATAATACAACAGGACAATGTTTGATTTCGCAAACAATTGAACATACGATTGATAATCTTTATCTCAATATAAGTAGTTTGAAGACAGGTGATTACATTATTGTGTTCGCCAACAAAGGAAAATATTTCAAAGCGAAGTTTCAAAAAATTCAATAATTTATTTTTGAGAAGCAGTTATTCAAATCTTATGAACTGAAATTTCCCTTATCTTTGCTGAAATTTTTCCTATGAGACTACTTATATTTTCCTTATTTCTTTTTTCTGCTATTATCATAGATGCACAAGATACTGTTAAGGTCATGCAGTATAATTTATTGAATTACGGTAATACCACTTCTTATTGCACCACAACAAATAATAATATCAATGATAAGAATAATGATCTCCGTGAAATTATTAGTTATGTTTTGCCAGATATTCTAACAGTCGAAGAAATTCATGGAACCAATACGGTCGTTGATAATTTCTTGAACAATGCTTTAAATCAAGACGGCAGGACTTATTATCAGCGGGCAAGCATTACTAATTATTCCGGTTCTGATTTGTGTAATATGCTCTATTTTGATGCGCGTAAATTTACACTTTCGTGGCAGTATGCAATCTCTACATCGTTGCGTGATATCAATCTTTATACTTTGTATTATAATTCGCCTGATTTATCGACATTGCACGATACAGCATATCTAAATGTAATGGTAATGCACTTAAAGGCAGGTAGCACCTCTTCCGATGCACAGACCCGTGCCGATATGACTAATGCTTTGATGAATTATTTGGATGTTGAGAATATGACGGGAAACAATATAGCGATGGGCGACTTTAATGTTTATTCCAGTAGTGAAGCGGCTTTTCAGAATCTAATTAACTATTCGAATGCGGCAATTCGTTTTTACGACCCGGTTAACCAATTAGGTCAATGGCATAACAGCAGTAGTTTTACCGATTATCATACGCAATCTACACATAGCAATGATGATGACTGTCATGCTTCCGGCGGATTGGACGATCGCTTTGATTTTATTCTTATTTCCAATGAAGTAAAGAATAACTTGTTTAAGGTGAAGTATGTTCCCGGTAGTTATAAGACTATAGCTCAGGACGGAAACCATTTTAATAAAGGATTGCTTGATAGTCCAACAAATTATACTGTACCTTCAACAGTACTTTCTGCTTTATATGCTAATTCCGACCATTTACCGGTTACGCTGAAACTTCGTATCAATCAATCGCCGGCACTTGGTATTGAGAAGGTAAAGAATATATTTGATTTTTCAGTTACTAATCCTGTTTCCGAACAAATTCACATGACTTTTGGTGCTCATGGTTCATCATTGCATATACAATTGTATTCTATTCTCGGAAAGTCAATTCTTAAAGATAGGGTCAATCCTTATGAGACGAAAAAAGACATAGTGGTTAGCCATTTGCCTGAAGGAATATATTTTCTGAAAGTAAGCAATGGGAAACAAATTATCATGAAAAAGATAATTATTGAACATTAAAAAAAAGTGTTTATTGATTCTCCCGTGTGTCGAGAGCATCACGCAGACTGTTCCCGATAATTATAAAAGCCAAAACTGTTAGCATAATAGCAATACCGGGAATAAAAGGGAGATAGGGTAACCCGACTAACATATAACCATAGTGGTTTTTTATCATTGTACCCCATGATGGAACTGGTGGTTGTACGCCTATGCCGAGAAAGCTAAGTCCTGCCTCAATTAAAATAGCAGAAGCAAAATTAGCCGCTGAGACCACAATAACAGGCGAAAACACATTCGGTAAAATATGTTTAAAGATAATGCGAAAATGGCTAAATCCGAGAACTTTACCGGCTTCTACAAATTCCTTCTCTTTAATGCTGAGAATTTGTCCGCGTACAATACGGGCAACTTCTACCCACATCGTTAATCCTACGGCAATAAATATTTGCCAAAATCCTTTGCCAATAACCATCGTCAGGGCAATAACCATGAGCAAAGTTGGTACTGACCACATGACATTGATAAACCACATAATAAGATCATCAATTTTTCCGCCGAAATAACCGGCTAACGCACCGAGAAAGATGCCAATAATAACAGAAATAAGAATGCTGATAAAACCAATTGATAGTGATATCCGCGTGCCAATAATAACACGGCTGAGCATATCTCTGCCAAAACGGTCGGTCCCTAACCAAAAATGAAATGAAGTAATGTTGTTCTTTTCAATTTCTTGTAATAATTGATTTCCATTTAATTTTGATATATTTCTTGTCGAATCAATTAGTTGGGATAAAGCATATTGTTCATAACTGGGTAATTCGTTTTTCTCATGATACAATTCCACTTTTACGGAATCACCTGAAATAGAATAATTCAAAATGGGTATGTATTGATACGCATCGGGTTTTCCATACAATAGGGTAGTAAAAATTGATTGGTTTTGAGCGGGTTGATCTTTCGGAATTTTTAGAGATTCAACGGAGAACCCTGGTTTTTTTAAGGCTAACTGAACAAATTGACGATTGACATTAGGGGTATTATCCGGTACAAACCAATAACCAAAAATAGCCATTAGAAATAAAAAAACAATAAAGAACAAACTGATTAATGCTAACTTGTTTTTCTTAAATTTTAGAATAGCAATCGAAAATAAAGATCCTGATTTTTTCAAATTAATTTGAAGATTATTTTTTTACATTAACCATATGTTATTGACCATTAACAAATAATAATTAACAAATAATAATTAACAATTAATAATTAACAATTAATAATTAACAATTAATAATTATTATTTCAGCCATCTGTCGAGCCATTCAAAGAATGTGCGTTGCCACAAAATGCCATTTTGCGGTTTCAATACCCAATGACTTTCATCGGGGAAATAAAGCATCTCGGCCGGTACACCTCGTAATTTGGCAGCATCAAAGGCACTAAATCCTTGTGCATCTAAAATACGATAATCATGTCCGCTATGAATGATTAGAATAGGCGTGTCCCATTTATCCACAAATTTGTTTGGTGAATTGGCATAACTGCGACGGGCAACAGGATTTTTATCCCATGGTGCACCGCCTAAATCCCAATTGGGAAACCACATCTCATCTGTTTCAACATATTGAGCTGCTAGATTGAAAATGCCATCGTGAGCTATAAAGGCTTTAAACCGTTTATGGTGGTGACCGGCTAACCAGTAAACTGAAAATCCACCGTAGCTGGCACCAACAGCACCCAATCTGTTTTTATCAATATAGGGTTCTTTACTTAATTTATCTATTGCTGTAAGATAGTCTTTCATATTTTTTCCGCCATAATCGCCACTAATTTGTTGATTCCATTTGGTGCCGAATCCGGGTAAACCGCGGCGATTAGGCGCTACAATAATATAACCGTTGGCTGCCATCATTTGGAAATTCCAACGATAACTCCAAAATTGTGAAACAGTACTTTGTGGACCGCCTTCGCAGTAGAGTAGTGCAGGATAAGTT
>Ga0114934_10002619_pt1 | contig 11475 bp, 14 predicted proteins | sample 4SBtaG_2_FD_99695 | JGI IMG/M metagenome (GOLD analysis project Ga0114934, IMG submission 99695) | Deep subsurface microbial communities from Kolumbo volcano to uncover new lineages of life (NeLLi) - 4SBTROV10_white metaG | ecosystem: Environmental > Aquatic > Marine > Volcanic ...
AATGGTCTGCCAAATATAAAAGCTGGAGGAATTATGTTTTTGAAAGTTATCATGTACGGTTAAACGAAATGTTGGATACTATAGATAGTATTGCCTTTTTAAAAATGGATGAGCGTCTTCTTAAATATTTGAAGGAAAAACGACGAATTTCAAAAGATAATACGATTAGAAATACACATCAAGAAATTGCTTACGAACTCCACACTTCTAGAGTTGTTATTTCTAGATTGCTTAAAAAACTTGAAAACCTTAATAAAATAGAGCTTCATAGAAACCATATAGTAATTAAGGATATTTAATCTGTTTGTAACTAATGTTACTTCATACTTAAAAAACACAAACTACTTTTGGCACATTACAAATAAGTATATATAAATGGAATTAATTACAATTTTTGGATATATAAGTGCCTTAATAATAGGTGTTTCTTTGGGTTTAATAGGTGGAGGCGGTTCCATATTAGCGGTTCCTGTTTTAGCCTATTTATTCTCTGTAAATGAAAAAGCAGCTACTGCATACTCATTATTTATTGTGGGATCAAGCGCTTTGGTTGGAGGTATAAAACAGCATTTTAAAGGTTATGTAGATTGGCGTACAGCCTTTGTTTTTGGCTTTCCTGCTATTGTTGGTGTTACTGTAGTTAGGCATTATGTAATTCCTATGTTACCTGACACTTTATTTACTATAGGTGACTTTGATTTTAAAAGACGCATGGGCATGTTTGGTCTATTTGCTCTATTAATGATTCCCGCAGCATTCTCCATGTTAAAAGAAGAAAAAGAGAAGAATAGAAATTCCGGAAAAGTTAAATATAATTACCCTCTTATTTTAGTTGAAGGCTTAGTAGTTGGTGCCATTACAGGAATGATTGGCGCAGGAGGTGGATTTTTAATTATTCCTGCTCTAGTTATTTTAGCAAATGTAGAAATGAAAATAGCTGTTGGCACTTCATTAATTATAATAGCCCTTAAATCTCTATTAGGATTCTTTCTAGGGGATGCGCTAACCATGGAAATTGATTGGCAATTCTTAGCCATATTTACAGGGCTTTCACTAATTGGAATATTTATAGGAAGCTATTTAAGTAATTTTATTGATGGTAAAAGAATAAAAAAAGGATTTGGTTATTTTATCTTTGTAATGGCAATATTTATTTTTTACATGGAGTTTTTTGTAAAACAATAATGTAACCAATGTTACTGTGCAGATAGTAAACAACTTATACATTTGAGAAATCAATTTAAAGTAAATACGATGAAAATAGAACAAATTTATACAGGATGCTTGGCACATGCTGCTTATTATATGGAAAGTAAGGGAGAAGCCGCTATTATTGACCCATTACGTGAAGTACAGCCGTATATAAATCGTGCAAAATTAGATGACGCAAAAATCAAATATATTTTTGAAACGCATTTTCATGCCGATTTTGTTAGTGGTCATATAGATTTAGCAAAAAAAACAGGCGGGAAAATTGTTTTTGGTCCAACTGCAAAACCTGGATATGATGTAATAGTTGCTGAAGACAATCAAATTTTTGAAGTTGGCGATTACAAGATAAAAGTAATCCATACGCCTGGACATACCATGGAAAGCACAACCTATTTACTTATTGATGAAAATGGGAAAGAACACGGTATTGTAACTGGTGACACGCTGTTTATTGGCGATGTTGGACGTCCAGATTTAGCACAACATCTGGTTTCAGATTTAAATGAAGAAAAATTAGCCGGCTATTTATATGACTCCTTAAGACAAAAAATAATGCCCTTAAGTGATGATTTAATTGTATATCCAAATCATGGTGCAGGTTCAGCATGTGGTAAAAATATGAGTAGTGAAACTACAGATACTTTAGGGCATCAAAAACAGGTAAATTATGCATTACGAGCTGATATGACCAAAGATGAATTTATTAAAGAGCTCTTAACCGGCTTAGGTGCACCCCCTGCGTATTTCCCTCAAAACGTATTAATGAATATTAATGGTTACGAAAGTCTTGATAATGTCATGGAAAAAGCACACAGACCATTATCTCCACTAGAATTTGAAGCAGTCGTAAATAAAACTGAAGCAATTATGTTAGATGTTCGTCATCAAGATGAGTTTGCTAAAGGTCATATTCCGCGTTCTATTTTTATTGGATTAGATGGTGATTTTGCACCATGGGTTGGGGCTTTAATCGCAGATGTTAAGCAACCCATTTTATTAATAACCCCTGAAGGACGTGAAGAAGAAGCCTTAACTAGACTCTCTAGAATTGGATTTGATAATACCATTGGGTATTTAAAAGGTGGATTTGAAGCGTGGAAAAAAGCAGCTATGGAATATGATACTGTAACAGCAATTTACGCCATGGAATTTAAAAAAGCTATTGAAGAAAAACATGTGCCTATTTACGATGTAAGAAAAGAAAGTGAATATCTTTCAGAACATATAATAGATGCTAATCATATGTGTTTAAGTACCATAAATAACGATGTATCAAAGTATCCAAAAGACAAAACATTTTATATTCATTGTCAAGGAGGGTATCGTTCAATGATTGCTTCATCTATCTTAAAAAACAGAGGTATCCATAACCTTATTGATGTAGCTGGAGGGTTTGAAGCTATAAAAGAGGTTGGAACACCACTAACAGATTATGTTTGTCCATCAACATAAGTATAGAAAATAAGTATGAAACATTCATATCTAAAGGCTAATAGTACTAAGTCATACTTAAATGAATGTCGCATGTGACCGTTGAAAAGTAATAATATTTACACATGAAAAACATAACTCAAGAAGAGTGGAGAGAATTGTTAGAAAATGATGATAACGCTGTTATAATTGATTCAAGAACTCCTAATGAATGGAGGGCTGGCGTTTTTAAAAATTCCGTTTTAATGAATATTAACGACCCACAATCTTTTATGAATAAAGCAAACACATTAGATGTTGAAAAAAACTACTATGTGTATTGCAGAAGCGGTGTTAGAAGTATTCAATCTTGTCAAGTATTAGAAAGTCTTGGTATAAAAACCACCTACAATCTATTAGGTGGTATTTTAAGCTGGAATGGAGAAATGATAATTCCTGAAATGTAATACTATAAACATAACGTAGTATATTTAATTGGTTAATTATAACTAAAAGGAGTATTAAAATAATTATTTTGATACTCCTTTTTATATTAATACATTTAGACTTGAAAATAAACTCTTACTAAAACAAAGATTATGAAAAAAATAATGTTGTTACTAATAACTTTAAGCATCTTTTTTAGTTGCAAATCGCAAACAAAAGAAGAAGTTAAAGACTCTAAAACAGTCCAAACAGAAGAAATAGTTCAAACAAAAGATCCTATTCAACTATTAGATGTTGCAGCTTTCAAAAAAGGAATAACAAATCCTGAAATTCAATTAATCGATGTTAGAACTCTTAAAGAATATGAAGGCGGACATATTGCGAACGCGACACTTATAGACTACTTTTCATCAAATTTTAAAGAAACCCTTCTAACACTCGACAAAGAAAAGCCCTTGTATTTATATTGTAAAAGTGGCGGCAGAAGTGGCAAAGCTTCAAAAATATTAGCAAAATTGGGGTTTAAAGAAATCTATGATCTTAATGGCGGTTATAAAGCTTGGAAAAAACAATAATTCATAATACATGGATTTAAATGAAGCGTTTTGGGACAATCGTTATAAAACTAAAGTTACAGGTTGGGATTTAGGAAAAGTTTCAACTCCTCTTAAAACGTATTTTGATCAGCTTACAGATAAAAGCATAAAAATCCTTATTCCTGGTGGAGGCAACTCTTATGAAGCAGAATGTTTAAACAAAAAAGGATTTAAAAATGTGTATGTAGTAGACTTATCTAAAACAGCCTTAGAAAATATTAAAGATAGAGTACCCAATTTTCCAGAAAAACATCTAATACACAATGATTTTTTTAAACTAAACATGGCGTTTGACTTAATTATTGAACAAACCTTTTTCTGTGCATTACACCCAAGTTTACGCCCTGACTATGCCAAAAAAATGGCTGAACTTTTAACAAAAAACGGTAAGTTAGCAGGGTTGCTTTTTAATGTTCCTTTATATCAAGACCATCCTCCATTTGGTGGAAATAAAAAGGAATATTTGGGTTATTTCAAACCATATTTTAATATTGAAATTATGGATAGATGTTATAACTCCAATGAAAGTAGAAAAGATGATGAATTATTCATTAAGTTTATAAAAAACAAATTGTGATTTCTGAAGCTTTAGATACATACTTCCCTAAACTGGCTCAAATGCCAGAACTTAAAAATGAGTTAATTTCTATAAGTCAAATACATGAATTTAAAGCAGGAACTACCATTTTAAAACAAGGAGGTTACATCAAAGTAATTCCGTTGCTTATATCTGGTTTGGCAAAAGTTTTTAAAGAAGAGTCTGAAAATGGCAACGAAGTACTTCTATATTACATTAAGCCAGGAGAGAGTTGTGCTATGTCTTTAATAACGTTATTTAGAAATGAAACAAGCCAAATAAAAGCAGTTATTGAACAGGATTCGAGAATAGTTGTTATCCCAGCGGATAAAGCTATTGCTATTGCTAAAAAATATCCAAAATGGAATGAGTTTATTTACGACTTATTTAATATGAAATATGATGAATTACTAAATGTTATAGAAATACTTACTTTTTCGAATAAAGACACAAGATTGTTAGAGTATTTAAAAAAAGAAGTGATACTAAAAAACACTAAAGTTCTTCAAACAACGCATCAGCAAATAGCCTATGACCTTGGTTCTTCAAGGGAAGTTATTTCAAGACTGCTCAAAAAATTAGAGCATGACGGTAGTATTAAACTAAGCCACGGAACAATAGAATTACTATAAATAGTAAATATAAATACCAAAAAAGAAAGCCACTTTATAAAGTGGCTTCTCAATTAAAAAATAAGTTTTAAAATATTTAATTATTTGTTTCTTTAATATATCCCCAACCCTCTTTCTGTCTGCTGTATATTTGCACGAGAGGGTTTGGCACAACATCTACGCCTTTAATAAGCATAGATTTATCCGCTCCACCCCTTTTCATTGTAGTTGCACATAATTTAAAGGTTACATTATCATTATCAGCAAATTTTAAAATAGCATCTTCTACCGTTGATTTATCAGACATAACCATATCAAGAGCTCCACTATACACAACAACTTCAAATTGTGAATCTGGGAAACTTTCAGCCATTGCACTTACATGTCGCATTGCAGATTGGTGTGTTTTTACATTACTGCTTGTGACGTCAAAAATAAGTCTCAAAGGTTTTTCTTTAACGACCTCTTTTACTTCAATTGCTTGATTATCTTGGTATGTAGCATCACCAGTTTGTTTGTTACAAGCAAATAGTATACTCGATAAAAACGTAATTAATAATACTTTTTTCATAATCATTAAATTTAAAACTACTGCCCTTCTTTAATATAGCCCCAGCCTTCCTTTTGCTTTACAATAATTTCTAAAATCCCATCAGGCACTTGTCTTAATCCTGGAATTAATTGATTGTCTGAAATTTTATGCCGTTTCATTGTACCCTGACAAACAACAAAACTTATATTGTCATTTTTTGCCAAAGTTTCAATATCTTCAGCAACTGAAGATTTATCTTTCAACACCATATCAATCGACCCACTATACATAACAACTTCAAACTTAGAATCAGGATAGGCTTGAGACATAAACTTTACATGTCTTATTGCTGATTGATGTACTTTAGGATTACTACTCGTAACATCAAAAACAATTTTTACTGGTTTTTCTTGTGCAGATAAATTAAGTACAAAGAAAAATGCTAATACTAATGTTATATATTTTTTCATGTGTTCTAATTTAAAGTATTACTCTCCAGCAAATATATAGCCACAACCTTTCTCTTGCGCTCTCCCTAAAGCCCAAACACCTGAAGGCACAATTTGTATATCTGGGAGTACCCCACTCACAAAATCATTATAAACTTCAGTAGCATCTAAACCCATACCTTGAGCTATAAAACCACTATACACATTAAGAGCCAAATTACAAACACAAAACATTGCTCCGCGCTCTTGCATACGTTTTAAACCATCAACTCCTGGAATTGGGAAATCACCATCTTGTGGTTCGTACACTGTATTTCTAGTTGAAGGCGCTTTCTTACTGTTGTCGGTTATCTTAAAAAATTCACCAAGAGGGTATTTTTCCCATAGACGGTCTTCTAGTGCATATGGAATAGAATTATGTCTTAATACGGTCATAGCTGTCATATCTTCATCGGCTGTTCCCGTTTGATTGTTAGATAAATAAAATGCAAAATTCCAAAGAATTGGTAGTCCTCCATGTGGCGTTGACCCATCGTAAACTATTCTATGTTTACCTTTAATATTATTAAACCATTCGTCTGCTTCTAACATCGTTTCTGTCGTAAACGAATTAGTGGCATTTAATGGATTAGTTAAAAGAGATAAACTACTTGCTGCAGCACCTAGTGCTAATGAACCCAAAAAAGTTCTTCTCGAATTTGAATTGTCAATTTTCATTTATTATAGAATTTAGTTGATTACAATCCAAAGAAAAGGGGCATGCTTAAGTTCAAAAAAGGGAGTAACCAAATATAGTAAATTTATAAATAAAAATAACTAATTAGTTGATAATTAATAAAATACAAAATAATCTTTTATTTTATTTCGTTTTTTTCATACCATATCTTAGCATGTAGTAATCTATAATTGGTTGGAAAGGTCCCATTTGGTGTTGTTGTACAGAGAAGTCATCAGCATAAGGAGGGTATGGCGTTGAAACCGGTTTTCTTTTTAAATCTGGAAAATCTTTTTCTGGGTTAGCCTTTATTGGTCTTTGTTGTTGGTTAATATATCCAGCAACATCATAAGCTTCTTCATCGGTTAACAAAGGATTGTCAAAAGTTGCGCCGAAGGGCATATTAGATTTAATAAATTGTGCTGCAGTAATTACTCTATTCATCCCTGCACCATTATTAAAAGAGTCGTCTCCCCATAACGGAGGGTATTGATATACTAAAGAATTTTTTAATTGCTTTCCTTGTCCATCATTCCCATGACACACATAACAAAGAGTTTCAAAAATACGCTTACCGTTTTCTAAATTAACAGGTCTATTTGGTATTTTAATAGTTACAAATCCTTCTGCTTTATATGTACCATCTGCATCTACAAATCTATCTAACCATTTTAAATAACTTACAAAAGCTTTCATCTCCTTACTATTTGGAGGCATCATTTTTCCATTCATACTCCGTTCAAAACAACCGTTTATGCGTTCTTCTATACTTCCCATTTTATTTTCCCTCCCTCTAAATTGTGGAAAACGACTAACAACGCCTATTAAAGGTGCCGAATATGGTTTAGTACCACCAAATAAGTGGCAGTTATTACAAGATAAGTTGTTGCCTGCATAAGCCATTTGAACATTTCCGTTGTTTGGCCCAAGGTATTTTGGAGTACTTTTAAAAAGTTCAAAACCATATTTTATTTCTAAATTGAGCTCAGAATTATCTAATTCTGAGATATAATTATTAATAGTGAAAAGCTCAAAGGAATAATCTTCAATAGCGATTTCTTCTTTTTTGAAACCACCATAAACAATAACAAGTAATAAAATTGTTGAAAGTAAAATTAAAGAGCAAAATAAAAATATTTTATTTGCTAAGACTTTTAATTGTTTATGATACTTTTTTTTATTCATTTATATTGAACAATAAATAAGCTTACGATTTGAAAAAAATGTTTGTGCCTCTACTTTTTAGATTTTCCAAATCCATAAATAAACTGTCCGAAAAAACCTTTTGGAAATTTATCTTCATCCGGAAAGCCTAATTCAATAGTCCCACTATCTTCTGGAACATAATTAGTTTTAAAAATATAATCCCAAACACTTAAACTTATTCCAAAGTTTATACCTTTCTCTCTCTTTTCAGGTAATGCCTTAATATGATGATATAAATGCATGACCGAATTATTAAAAATATACTTTAATGGTCCCCAAGTTATTTTAATATTAGCGTGGTTTAAATGCCCAATAGTAATGGCTATAAAATGTACAATAAAGGCATCCATGGGCTCCCCTCCTACAAGAAGCATCACAACAAATGTCTTTAACGGTTTATACAAAATGTTTTCCATCCAATGGTAACGCAAGTGCGCTGCAAATCCCATTTCTTTTACACTATGGTGTACTTTATGAAACTGCCATAAAAAATTATATTTGTGCAACAATACATGGGTAAACCACTGTACAAAATCGTTAAACACAAAGAAAAGTAATAATTGCGCCCATTTTGACCAAATCAATACATTTATTAAAGACAAACTACTTGATGAAACTCCAAAGTTGCCAAATCCTATTTCTAATACTTTATAAAAGCCACTAATAACAATTGCAAAAATGAAAAAGTTAAAAAACATATAAAACGCATCTAACCAAAAATCTTTTCTAAATACCCCTTGACTTTTACGCCAAGGAAATGCAATTTCTAATAACCAAACAACTAAGGAAATGACTATTAAACCCCAAAAATAATTGGTATACCATGGCACTTCAAAAATGATGGATTTCCATGTCCAATCAATTGTTCCAAAAAAAGCATTACTAAATGCCTCTAAATATTTATCCATGAGTTTAATTTATTATGATTTTTGAAGAACTAAAGTAGTCATACTTCTTTTATCATTTACATTAACTGTTTTTAAAGGTTCTAAAAAAGAAAGATAATACTTTTTTATTATTTTTTCTAATAGCGATTTTGTTAGCAAAAAACGTTCTGTTTTATCTGGCAATGTATAAACTCCGTCTGTTAAATGAAGAGCCTTATCTTCAATTCCTATATCTGAAGTCATTCTAACAAACAAAGAACCATTTGGTTTTAAAACTCTAACTAATTCTGAAAACATATTATAAAAATGAGTTTCATTTTTTGCAAAATGTAAGACTGCATTGCAAATAATGTGATGAAAAGATTCATCTTCAAAAGACATATTTTCAACTAAGCTTACTGTAAAATTTTCGTTTTGCTCTATATATAGTTTTCTGATTTCTTTAATTTTACTGGTGTCGTTATCAATTCCAAAAATTGTATACGAATTATTGTAAAACCATTTTAAATTTCTTCCACTACCACAGCCTGCGTCAAGAATTATTTGATCTTTTAAATATCGTCCTTTTAATATTTGATTCAATAGATAAATATCTATTTTTCCTATTTGAGTTTGTAATTTTTCCATCGACATAATAATCTATTTATTCACTGTTGTAACAAATGTTACAGGATTTGTAAATTACGATTTATACATTTGACTATGGTTATTAATAAAGTAAGAAAAATTTTATTAGTGTGTTTAGCTTGTCTAACTTTTATGACTCTATTTTTATTACTATTTACTTGATTGAAAAAAATAAATATCATGAAAAAAAATATGGGCGGACTTGACCGCATTATCAGATTTATTATTGCTGCCATTGTTGGTTTTTTATATTACAACGGGACAATAGAAGGTACATTAGCCTATGTGTTATTAACTTTAGGAGGGATATTTTTAGTTACAAGTTTTGTTAGTTTTTGCCCATTGTATTCATTGGTTGGTTTGAATACTTGTAAAGCAAAGTAATAATGCTCAAAACCCATCTTTAATAAAGATGGGTTTTATAATATTATGTAACAATTGTTACTTGAATTTCCAAAGCAGTCTCATACCTTTACAAGGTTATTTACAATTAAAACTAATTAATTATGAGTACACATTATCAAGTATTAATAATAGGAGGTGGAACAGCTGGTATTATGGTTGCCTCACAAATACTTAAAAAAGATAAACATATAAACATAGGGTTAATTGAACCTGCCAATACACATTATTATCAACCTGCTTGGACACTAGTTGGAGCTGGTACTTTCAATTACAACAAGACTGAGAGACCGATGTCGAGTGTAATGCCAAAAGGCATTACTTGGATTAAAGATTATGCCTCTGGTTTTAATCCTGAAAATAACACAGTTACAACAAAAAACAGTGGCAATATCACATACGACTATTTGGTAGTTGCTCCAGGTTTGGTATACGATTTTTCATTAGTAGAAGGGCTTACTGAAGCTATAAATAAAGGTGTTGTATGTAGTAATTATACAGACCCAAAACATACTTGGAAAGTATTACAAAACTTTAAAGGTGGAACAGCATTATTTACACAACCAACTACACCAATTAAATGTGGAGGAGCTCCACAAAAAATCATGTATTTGGCTGAAGATTACTTTAGAAAAAGTGGTGTAAAAAATAAAACAAACATTGTTTTTGCATCTAATGGAGGTGTTATTTTTGGTGTAAAACCTATAGCAAAAACTTTGATGGAAATTGTTGATAGGAAAGATATTAATTTACGTTTTGGACATTTACTTAAAAAAGTAGATGGAGAAAAACAAATTGCTTGGTATGCTCTTGCTGATAACCAATCGGAATATAATCATAAAGACATAGAGGTCTCTAAAGATGGAGACTTGATAGGTATCCATTTTGATATGCTACATTTGGCGCCACCACAAACTGCTCCAAAATTTATTCAAAATTCGCCATTAGTAAATCAAGAAAAATGGTTAGATGTAAATCATCATACCCTACAGCATAATACATATTCTAATATTTTTGGATTAGGCGATGTAGCTGCATTACCAACAGCAAAAACTGGAGCTGCTGTAAGAAAACAAACGCCAATTGTTGTTGAAAACATTTTATTACTTATGGAGCAAAATAAAATAGGAAATAAATCTTATAATGGCTATTCATCTTGTCCATTTGTAACTGGTTATGGTAAAATGGTACTGGCTGAATTTGATTATGATAATAATTTTATACCAGATCCAAAATTAAAACAAATGCTTATTAAGGATTCATCAAAAGAACATTGGAGATTATGGATACTTAAAAAATATATGCTGCCTTATTTATATTGGAATAAAATGATGAAAGGTAAAGATGTTTAATTGCTGTTGATTCAAAATTTTTTAGTTTTTAATTAACATCCAAAGGCAAGCTTCGTTGAGCTTGCCTTTTTCTTTTATAATTCGCAATATATTGTATTTCAGAAACTAACATTGTAAAGTCCGATGTTTTTGTTATTTGCATACATATAATTGTTTTAGTGTATACATGTTTTTAGGATGGGTTACTTTAATCGACAATAAACTTTGTAACCTTAGTTACACAAATACATAAGAAAATATATTTACTTTGTATAAACAATCAAACTATTATGGAAATAATTTTTGAACCTTGGCCGTGGTATGTCGCTGGCCCTCTTATCGCCCTTATAATGTTACTTCTTCTCTTGGTTGGTAAAGAATTTGGTATTTCATCTAACTTGCGCACATTATGTACAATATGTGGTGCGGACAAAAAAGCTGAATTTTTTAAGTTTGATTGGAAGACACAACGT
>Ga0114934_10002620_pt1 | contig 11472 bp, 10 predicted proteins | sample 4SBtaG_2_FD_99695 | JGI IMG/M metagenome (GOLD analysis project Ga0114934, IMG submission 99695) | Deep subsurface microbial communities from Kolumbo volcano to uncover new lineages of life (NeLLi) - 4SBTROV10_white metaG | ecosystem: Environmental > Aquatic > Marine > Volcanic ...
ATTTTAATAGCATAGTGCACAACAATCCTAGGTTCTTGTTGTGAATAATCAAAACTTGCCCACTTACAATTTTCTTCTGGTAAAAACATCTCTCTCATTTTTTTACCTATATAACCTCTTGCAGGAATTTGTTGTAAGTTTGGATTTGACATACTGAACCTACCAGTAAGAGTGCCACCAGAATCAGATCTTATTTGATTAATGTCTGCGTGTATTCTTCCTTTATGCACATAATCTAATAACCCGTTAATAAACGTATTAACGGCTTTATCATACTCTCTTGCTTTTGCAATCATACGTAAACATTTATTGTCGTGTGTTTTTAAATAATCTTTTGGTAGTTGTGGCATTCCAGACTTTGGTGTTTTTTTGTAGTCTGTAATGTTTTGATTATTTAATAATTGTTTTATTGATGAAGCTGCCCAAATATCAACTTTAATAGTTGTTCTTTTTTCTATGGCTTTAATTATTTGAGTTATTCTTTTTTGTAAATGCTTGCCAAAATTAGTAGCTTTTTGGACATCAATTTTAACGCCTTTAAATTTCATGTCAACCAAACAAGGAAATAATTTTGTTTCTAATTCAAATATTTTTCTACAAGTTTTTTCATCGTTAGTTTCTGGATTAGTGTATAATACTTCGTCCAATTTTTTATTAAAAAGATTCCATAACTTTAAAGTTAGGTCAACGTCTTGTTTTGCATACTCTTTTACAACAGAAGAAGGAAGTTTGTGCATGTTAGACATGGGATCCTTCACCATTCCTCCGGACCATTCTAAAGTTTTTTTTTGTAAGTCATATTTATATTTTGAATCTTGTAAATATTTTTTAGAAAGAGAATCTAAAGAATATCTCATTTCATTTTCATTTAAAACAGAAGCAGCAATCATAGTATCTACTAGTCTACCTTTTAACATTTTTCCTGTAACTGCTCTAATCCAACAAACATCATACATAGCATTATGAAACACCTTTGTAATTTTTTCGTTTTGAAACAACTTATCATTAAGAACATTCCAAAATTTATTTGTATCTAATGAATCTTTATCTATATCTGTATGATTTAATGGAAAGTAAACAGTATCCTTACCCGTAGCAATTGCTACACCACATATAAAACCATCACCTCTTACAGCACCCAATCCTTTAGTTTTTAAGTTAGGATCATAAGTTTCTAAGTCAATAGCAACAGTATCAACATTTTGTAAATCTAAATCTTCTGGAGTATTACACATTATTTGTAATCTCTTTCAATTATCATTTCTATAAAATGTATTGCTTTCATTAAATCTTCCTTTCCATTTTTATCTTGATGCCTTATTATATATTTTATAGCGCATCCTTCTGGATATAGCAACTTGTTCTCCACTACAAATTTACTAGGCTGTATGACATACTTTTGATAGTGAGATCCTCCGTGTTGTTTATTCCAAACATTTTTATTTTTATGTTCTGTCATATACTTCTCTTTCCTGTCTCATAATAAAATTGTGAAAATCCTCTTCACTAAATCCTTTATTAAAGATTTCTTTTTTATTTGCTTCGATTCCACCTAAAGACATATTAGTTCGTGATAAGATAGTCCAACAATCATATTCACCCCTACTATAAGCTACATAACCTAACCTACGGCCTTCATAAAAATCTTCTCTTCTCGTTACAGTAAGATCAACAACAATGTTGTTTCGTGTTAAACCTTTTACTTGATGTATATTTCCATACTCAACTCTTGGCATTTTTTCTACATTAAAATTATTTAATAAAACTTTTTTAATAAAAGGAATTTTAGGTAAAATTTTTGTGTCGGTTACAACTTCACTAAAGTTTTTGTATTGTAAAACATCAGGTTTTAACAAATTTAAATCTATTATTTCTTGAACATTATAGTCTTTATTTATAAGAGATTCTAAATTTTTAACTTCTCCCATTTTATTTACTTTAACACCATTCTGTCCTCTAACCCCAATTAAAGGCCAATACTCTTTAATTTGTTGTAAAGAAACTTTATCACTTAAAAACTTATTCCAAGTATTAAAACATCTAAAAACTTTTCTGCTTATATGAGGATCACTACCTACGTGACTAAAATCTATTCCATGTTTATAAAAAAATGTTTTAATGACATCGTCAGATGGCACACCTCTATATACAAATAAAAAAGTTTCTAACGTGTTTTTTATTTTTTGTAAAAGTTTAAAACTACCTGGACAAGGTTTATCAATTCTAGAAATAAAATTATGTTCTCCAATTTTACCACCTGCAGGTAACCATGTTCTTGTGTAACCCCATTTTTTCCAAACAGGAGCTATTATATTTTTACAAATTGTATTTATTGTTTCACAACATCTAAGTCCTGCTTTTAATTCATTGTCTTTATGTTTAAGAGCTAACATATGAAAGTACTCTGGATCTGCACCTGCATATTGATATAATGTTTGATCTGCATCTCCAATAAAACGATATCCTTCAGGATCTGTTATATTAGTGGCTAATTTATGTAATGCTTTTATTTGTGGTCTACTACAGTCTTGTGCTTCATCCACCATTAAAACTTGAATATCCTCCGGTTCTTTTCCATAAAATAAAAAATTATCAATCATATCTTCAAATGATAATCTTTCTTGACCAGGTGTTTTTCTAAACTTATCGTATTCTTCTTTTAAATTTTTAAGCATTTTTACACTGTATGGTTCAAAAGATTTTGGATCGCAAACTTTTGCATATTGTTCAGAAGTCATTTCTCTTCCGTGTGCCTGTGAACAAAATTGATATAAGGGATGTTTATCCCATTTCTTTTTCCATTTTTTCATTATAGGAAATTTACTTGCAAACTTATTGTGATCTTCTTTTTCCCATTTACTCATTTTAACATACATAGATCTACAATAACTATGTATTGTGCATATTTGATCTTCTAAGTCTTCTATCGTAACACCTTGTAATTGAGGCAAAGTTTTTACAGCTTTTATAATCTCCATAGCTGCAACGTTAGTATGAGATAATACAACAATCTCATTCCATTTATATTTTTTTACAAACTCCTTATATCGTTTTCGTAACTCAATAAAAGTTTTTCCGGTCCCTGGAGGACCAGATGTAAATATGGGCTCATTCATTTTTTTCTCCTGTTATTTCAACGTAATCACCCTCTAATAAGAGCGATCTATTTTCTACTTTTTGGTCTTCTATTCTCCAAGAAACACACGATTTTTCTTTGTGTTTACCGTGATATTTCTTTGCTTTTAAAACACGTTGTACTTTTAAAACTAAGTCTACTCTAGGCAAATTTATTTTATTTTTTTGCAAATCATCTTCAAAATGATCTAGGTTAAACTCAAGAGAATAATTTCTAATATTAAAATAAGGTAATTTATAAATTGCTAAATTATCTTTATCTTCATAAATACCTTCTTTATTTAAATAGTTTGTAAAATATTTTCTAAATTTATAATCTTCATCTGCCTCTGCAACATAATTATTAGATCTAGTTCTACTTAAATATTTCTGTCTCATAATTGTTTCAAAATCTTTTGGTTTCATTTTTGGAACCCAAAGAGATGCCTGTCTTATTATTTCATCGTAAAACATTTGTTGTTTTGTAAGCGTTGGCCCATCAACTATTATTTCTTTCTCAACTATCTCACCGTCAACTAAAGTATTTACCTTAACTATGTATCTATCACTTCCATATTCAATTATATCACCTATGGATTCTTGTGCAATTTCTTTGCCTGCAGCATATTTTATACCTATCCAACTAAATAATTCTGCAACACCTCTTGGTGAACAACCAATAATTTCTGCTAGTTTAGGTAGTCCTAAATTTTTATTAGCTTTTTCTCCACTAGAACCTTTTGATCTTCTTTTTAAAGCCTCATCATCATTTGCAGCAATCGCTATATTATAAACAAACTCATCTATTTCATTTACATCCCATTGTGCATGTTTTAATAAAACACCTGCTATCGCAGTACAATATGCGTCTCTCTGGCCCTGTGGTGCGTATAAAATACAAAGTGCGGTAGAGAGTGCAACTTTGCCTACATCTGCTCTTAAATCACCTGTATACTCGTTTAAACCAGCATATTTCTCCCATTTAACATATTCGTTTGCTTTACTATGTTTAGATCCTGGCACTATTGTATATTTATCATGTCCATGTCGTAATTCGCATAACATTGCACCGTGAGGTAAATTTTCAAATGTATGTTTTAATTCTGACGGTAGTTTAAATTGTGTAAATTCTATTTCATCTTTCCACCAATAATGACTTGATGGATTCCCTTCTCTCCCTGAAATTGCACTACATTCTTTTATGTAATGACCTATGAATCTTTGTGCTAATTGATTATCAATATCTAAATCAACGTCTCTATCTAATCTTAACGCTATTTCACAGTGGGGATAATTCTTTTTCCATTCTTCTTTCGTTACTTTAAAACTTGGATCTGACCAACCTTTGACTATATGTCTACCCTTTAAACAGGGTATAATGATCCTACCTAGATTAATCCAATCTTCATAAGTAACCGGTCCAGAATAATTTTTCTCAATCATAACAAATTTAAGGTGGGCGGGTCCACTCTCGCTTTACCGCCCACTCCCGCAGGAACTATTAAAGATTTAAAGTTCTCTTTGTTTCTTCTTGAGTTTCTGGTTTAGCTTGTACCTCACCTTTACCTACACGTTCAGCAAAAGTTTTTGCAATGTCATAAACACCTTTGTCTGACACTGGTCCAACTTTACTTACGTCCCATCCAAACCATGTGCCTTTATCATTTGACATCTGCACAGTTTTTAGATTGTAAATGTGGCTATAAGTTGGCGGGGTAAACATACCATTTTTACCTTGCATTTTAATACCCAACATCATTGAGTTCCATTTTCTACTCACCTTTAATTGAGTAGCTTTCATAGAAATCAAAGCTGTTGTAGGACTATCTCCAAGAAGAATCACAAAATGATTTGCTGTATTCTCTAAATAATTACCGTTAGGTAATCTATCCTTGAAAGATTTATCTCTTGTAGTTTGGCTAATTATATCACTATCTGCCTCGTGAATTGCAACAGGTGCACCAGTGCTGGTACCTCTATCTTGCCACTCTACATACTGTCTTTTATAAAAAACTGGTAAGACATTTATTGAGTCATACAGTTCATTAGAAACAGTATTTATTATTTTGCCAGGCTCTGCGCCTTCAACATATTTACCATCTCTCTTATTAACTTCTGGAGATAGTTGTCCCAAAACTTTTAAGAACGGTAACGCAAGATCTTCTTGCGATATGTTTTGAGCTCCTTTATTTGCATCAGCTTCAAATAAATTTGTTGCTAACGCTCCTTCTTTTTTTGTTGCTACTTGGTTCATGTTTATTTGCTCCTTTTTATTGTAGTCTTATTTTCAGAGAACACTCCGAAAATTTCCGTTGGCATTTCTTTACCTGCCTCGATACGTTCACGGACTAACGCTTTCAAAGTCATGGGTTCAACCTTCATCTTTTGTGTTGGTTGAAACCCTTGACCTTTTGCAAGTTCGGCATAATCAGCCGCCTTGTTATCTTCGTTGCGACCAAAAGATACGGATATCTCGTTTTTGATTATATCTCCTAGTCCATTGTTACGAAGCCAGTTAAACGCCGTCTCTTTATTTGCCTCCGTTATGGTAGCTCGATACGTCGTTGAAACTTTTAAATGAGATCCGTCATGCAGTTTTAACTCCGCAAGACCCATCTCACTCATCATAGTAGGTATAACTTCACCTGATATATGATCTCGTTTTTTTTTTAATAACTTTATGTTTTCTTCTGCTGCCTCTATAGTTGTTACAACATTTTCTAGTCTTTCAACTTGATCTGCAAGTGACTGAATATTGTCAGTCTGTTTCATTGCATCTTGTTGATCTTTTTCAAAATCAATATTATTCATTAATGTCTCCTTTCTCATATAAATTAAGTTCTAATGGATAGTATTTTCTTTCTTGTTTATCCCACTTTAATAAACTGTATTTGCCATTTGTTATGTCAGAAACAATAGAGCAGGCTACACCTATTATTGCAGGATCTCCTGTAAGCAAAAGATAATCTCCTTGCTTAAAGTTTTTTAAACCTTGTCTTAACTTATAAATTAATGGACCAGGCGAAAAAATCATTTGTGAAAATTCTGGTAATAAAAAAACAAATTTACCATAATGCGAAGCACCCATAATATTTATCTTAGGGTTACCGGCTTTAGTTCCAGCAATTTCTTGAATTACATAGACGGTGCTTTCCCTACTAGGAATACTGTTAGTGTTAATTACTTTCATTAATATTTTTTATAATCTCTTTATGTGTTTTATATATATAATTACTATATGTTTTTTTTACAGTACTATCAAGGTAATGTTCTAACTCGTCTCGAGTTACTTTTGGTAAAAAATCATATTGTTTTTTTAAAAATTTACTTTTTTTAAAAAAATTAATTCCGTGCAAAACCTGAATAAAATTACACGCCCAAAACAATTTATAATCAGATCCTTTTAAATCATCATTAATTGGTAATCTTTCTCTCCATAAATCTAACATTTTTTGAAGACTAGGTGGAGCATTAAAATATGTATAGTTTTTCCAAAACGAATTATTTTTACCCCAACTTAAATAGTGAAGATAAATAAAATCTCTTATATTTTCCATAATACTTTCAATTTGATTATTGTATTGTTCTCTTACAGAATTAAGAGGATTAGTTAAATTATGCATTAATAAGAAAGATTGTTGTATTGACGTCCCAATTGACGTTGCTTCTAACGGCTCTACAAAATTAGCAGATAAACCTACAGCAACACAATTTTTAATCCAAACTTTGTCTAAACGACCTGGATCAAATTTAATATGTTTACCAACATTTATTTTATAACCTAATTCTTTTTCTACTTCTGCTTTTGCTTTTTCAGGTGTTGTATATTTATCAGAAAAAATATATCCATTTCCGTGCCTACCTTGAACTGGTATTTTAAATCTCCAACCAAATTTCATAGCTTTCGCTAAAGTCCAACAGTTATAATTTTTTTCGTCTAGAGTTTGAAAAGTTATAGCAGAATTAACTTTTAAATATTTTTTATAAGACTTCCATTTAGCACCTAGTTTACTTATTAGTAATCTTTTAAAACCAGTGCAGTCAATAAAAAAATCACCTTCATATTTTTGTTTCGCACTTTGAACAAAACTAATACCTTTTTTATTAACTTCAACATAATTAATAGTATCGTCTATAATTTTTATACCTCTTTCTTCACACGTTTTTTCTAAAAAAACATTTAATTTATGTGTATCAAAATGATATTGCAAAGGTTCAATTGTTTTAGGTAATTTATTTTTGTAAATAAAATTATGATTTAACTTTTTATTATTTAAAATTAAATTTAAATAACCAATATGTTCTTGTCCTGTTTTAATATCTAAATCTGTAAATACAGAGTGCAAGTATTTTTCATGTCCCCACCCATCAAACATTATCCCAAATTTGTAAGTAGCTCCACACTCTTTAATTATTAAATTTTTATCGACATTTATAAAAGATAAAAAAGATGACCACTCTTCCGTTGATCCTTCTCCTACACCAATAATTCCAATGTCTTTAGACCTGACTACTTTTACGTTAACCTGTTCCTTAAATTTTTGTTTTAAAATTAAAGCAGTTACGTAACCGGCCGTGCCTCCCCCTACAATAATAATTTTATAATCTTTCATCCTTGACAATATAGGTTTGGATAAGTATATTGTCAATAAGAAAGATGAATTATAAATTTAAGACAAAGCCTTACACGCATCAGTTGACTGCCTTGGAAAAGTCATGGAACAAAGAGACCTATGCTTACTTCATGGAAATGGGTACAGGTAAAACAAAAGTATTAATAGATAATATGTCCATGCTTTATGACAAAGGTAAGATTGATGGTGCCTTAATTGTAGCTCCCAAGGGTGTAATAAAAACTTGGTATGAGCAAGAGATACCCACACACTTACCAGACCACATAGAAAATGTGTCAGTATTATGGCAATCAAATATTACAAAATTACAACAAGAAAAATTAGAAAGTTTATTTGAAATAGAAACCGCTTTACATATTCTTATTATGAATGTTGAAGCTTTTAGCACAGAGAAAGGTGTAAAATTTGCACATAAATTTTTAAATTCTCATAGGGCATTGATGGCTATAGATGAGTCTACTACTATTAAAACACCTACAGCTAAGAGAACTAAAAATATTATTGGTCTTGGTAAGATTTCTAAATACAGAAGAATTATGACAGGATCTCCAGTTACAAAAAACCCATTAGACTTATATACACAGTGTGAATTTTTAGATCCATACTTATTAGACTTTGCATCATATTACGCTTTTAGAAATAGGTATGCTGTAATGAAAACTATGCACATAAGAGGTCGATCAATACAAACCGTGCATGCTTTTCAAAATTTAGGAGAATTATCTGATAAATTAAAAGGTTTTTCTTACCGTGTTTTAAAAGAAGACTGTCTTGATTTACCTCCAAAGAACTGGACTAAACGTCATATAACATTAAGTAAAGAACAGCAGAAAGTATACGATCAAATGAAGAAGACAGCATTAGCCACATTAAACGGCAAAGTTACATCTACTATGACAGTTCTTACTCAATTGATGAGATTACAACAAATAACTTGTGGTCATTTTGTTGCTGACGATGGCAGCACACAAGAAATAAAAAATAATAGAATTACAGAGCTAATGGATGTGTTAGATGAAACAGAAGGTAAAGCAATCATATGGGGACACTGGCAAAAAGATATACAAAATATTGTAAGTGAAATAGAAAAGATCCATGGTCCAGGGTCAGTGGTTAGTTATTACGGACTCACGCCTCAATCAGAAAGACAAGATAACATACGTAAATTTCAAGGCGACCCTAGATGCCGGTTCATGGTAGGAACGCCCTCTACGGGCGGCTATGGGATAACTTTGACGGCTGCAAACACCGTAATTTACTATTCTAACGGATATGACCTAGAGAAGCGTTTACAGTCAGAGGACCGTGCGCACCGTATCGGACAGAAAAAAAATGTAACTTATGTTGATATTATATGTGAAGATACCGTTGATGAAAAAATACAAAAAGCTTTACGTAAAAAAATTAATATTGCATCAGAAGTTTTGGGAGAAGAATTAAGAGACTGGATTTAATTAACAACTTTACCACCAGACCATTTCATTTCTGGGAGCCCTTCGGTGTATTTTTTTCCATCAAAAGTAAGAACTTGTTTTCTATTTGAATCTGATTCGTGATAACTTATGTGGACCCATCCGCCTGCGGGGTCGTCTTTGTCGTAGTACTCCATGATCAATTGATCGAAGTCCACGTTATTTTGTAGCCAGTAAGCTGTCTGAATATTTGGCACACCAAAAATTTCTAGGTCGACCGCCTGCCCCAGAGCGTGCTGCGATGTCTTTTTGCTGCCGATCGCTTCACATAACGCTTCACTACGATAGCCGCTGGTGATGGTTACTGGTTTGTCAAAGTGTGCACGTAATGGCTCAAGAACTTTCCAACATAAATCACCTAAAGCTTTAATCTCACCTGATCCTGGTGTGTTATCAATGCCTCTACGTTGAGCTGTCATCGACTTGGTCATTTCTTTTAAACTAAAATGTTTTGAAAGTTGCATGAAAAATTTTTTATCTAATAATTAAAGCAAATATAACATAAGCCATACCAGATATCAAAGCTCCAGTAGATACTAATAATATGCTTTCTACACGGTTAATTTGACGTTCAAGTTTATTTATCTTATCATGTGTCTGCTTTTGCATTATTCTGCAAAGCTTCTCATGATCTTCAATTTTTTGTAATGCGTTCTTAGCCATTATGTTTGTCTCCTACTCGCTATTACTTGTTCTTCTGGAGATAGTAACGCTTGTTGTGTTTGTGTCAAGTTAGTAATTGGGTCTCTTTGTTGCAAGTTTACTTGCGTATTTACTATAGGGGTTGCTGAAGTTACTGAAGCAGGTAATGGTGGCGTTGAAATACTTTCAAATAAAAAATCATTTACATCAGATTCAAAACTACCTGTTAAAGGTAAACGTCCAAACTCTTTAAACATTAATCTTAATGTTGGTCTAACTTCTCTAAATATGTTTGGATCTCCAAGATTCCTAGCTATCTCTCTAAATCTTTCTTGTATATCTTCTGATGGATAATACGGTTCAAATTTTGATCTTGATAAATTATTAAAAGTTGTATCACTTATTTGTCTATCTTTAAATTCTTGTTTTAATCTTGAACGATTAACTCCTAATATACCAGCTGCAGTTATATTTTTATTCATCTCCTGTTGAACTAAAAATCTAGCTTTGTTTGAATTATAATATGCTTGAATAACATCATTTGGTTTTATTCTACCACCTCTTAATATTCCAAAGTAACCACCAGTAAATTCTCTTCTAGAATTTCTTATACCTGTTTGATATTCCGCTATTTTAAATCCCATTGATTGTAGCGGATCTACTTTAATAGGTCTTAGTCCCATAAAACCTGCTAACTCCGGTCCAATATTTAATTCATCACCACGTTTTGTTGGTGAACCAAAAGCAGCTTGTCCTAATCTTTGAAACTGTCTGTATGATGGTGCAAGTGCAATACCTAAATGTAAAAATCTAATTGCAGCTTTGTTTCCTGCAGGTGTTTGTTCAGTATATAACTGTCTACCTTCCGATGTTCTACCACCTCTAACAGTTAAATCTGTTACAGCCTCTGTCCAAATAGACTCAGATATAAAAGGATTCATTATTTCAGCACCAGCTTCGTTTACACCACTTACAAAACCAGATAATAATGTTTGATCTGTTGCTTCACCGGCTATAATATTATTTACTAAAGTTCTATATGGTCTAGCTATTACATCATATGCATTGCTATGACTAAAATCTATATAACGCAATTCACCATCATCTGTTCTGATAGGAACAAGCGTAGAATTTTTAGACCATTCTGGTACGAATTGACGTAATGCCTGTATCTCATCTTCTGTAACATCGTAAACAGCTTTTGCTCCTTCTACAACAACTTGCGGTACAACAACTAGTGTTGTGGCCATACCAGATAATCTTTTAAATCCTGTGCCATACATTGGATTGTTATTTTTAACAAGACCTTTGCCTTCTATAAAAACATATGGAGTTACATTACTGCCTCTAATTACTTCTCCAACAGCCGGTATGTGTTTCATTTCTTTTATACCTTGCTCTGCAATGTTTGTTGTAGTTCTAATCATCTCGGCAGGAAATGACATAAAATTACCAATTGGTAGTATTCTTGCAGTCTTAACTGCTGAACCAACATACGCATAGTTTGGTACAGTATTTTTTACAATGTTAGCTGCTTCTCTTTTTAATCCTTGTATAACTTCTGGTGTTGTTTCAATACCTTGTTTGACAGCTGCTTGTTTTAATCTATC
>Ga0114934_10002622_pt1 | contig 11469 bp, 10 predicted proteins | sample 4SBtaG_2_FD_99695 | JGI IMG/M metagenome (GOLD analysis project Ga0114934, IMG submission 99695) | Deep subsurface microbial communities from Kolumbo volcano to uncover new lineages of life (NeLLi) - 4SBTROV10_white metaG | ecosystem: Environmental > Aquatic > Marine > Volcanic ...
CAGCCATCCTGTCGGGCGGATTCACCTATTTTGGAAATTACCTTAAAGCCAAATTGGGATTTGATTATGTTTTTGCCAACGAGCTGGAAATTAAAAATGGAAAACTCACCGGGAAACACCTCCATGAAATTGTGGACGGAAAACGCAAGGCAGAACTACTGGAATTGCTGGCATTTAAGGAAGACATACATCTCGAACAGGTTATTGCCGTGGGGGATGGTGCCAACGACCTTCCCATGTTAGAAAAAGCAGGTCTGGGGATTGCTTTTCATGCAAAACCAAAGGTAAAAGCTTCGGCCCAACATGCCATTTCGGCTACCGGACTCGATACGATTTTGTATTTACTTGGATTTAGGGATCGTGAAATGAATGATGCCTGACTTAAGATTTCATCAACGGACGGCTGCTAATCGTGCCTGAGCGACTCCACCGGATCTTGCGAAGCTGCTTTTTTGGCGGGCAGGTATCCAAACAGAATACCCACGGCTGCAGCCACACCAAACGACAAAAAGATAGACCCTATTGAAACCAGGGTAAGAATTCCGGTAGTCAAGGTAATCAGTTTAGCCATAATCACACCCAGCAATACGCCGATAATACCACCACTGATGCTGATAAAAACCGATTCTGCCAAAAATTGAAGCACAATATCGGTTTGTGTTGCCCCTGTGGCTCGCCGAACGCCAATTTCGCGAATACGCTCCATCACGGAAGCCAACATAATATTCATGATCCCAATTCCACCTACAATCAACGAAATTCCGGCAATGGCCCCCAGCACAATATTGAAAATATCTTTGGTCTTTTGCTCTTGCTTCAAAAGCAATTCGGGAATTTTTATCTCAAAATTTTCATTTCCTTGGTGACGCCGTTTCAACATCCTGCGAATCACCTTTGCCGTGGGATTCAGTTGTTCGCTCTCTTTCACCTGTACCACAATTTTATCCACCTGGTCGCTATTGCTACTTTGTCCGGCCGAGGAACCGGCATCGAAAAGGGTCACACTACCCCCCTGAAAAATCATCTGAGTTCCACCTCCCAACAATGCGGCCTGGTTGATACGACTCCGGTCTTTGTAGCGAAGCAACACCGATTGTACCGGCGTAAATACACTTCGGTTATAATCTGAGATACCCATACTTTCGGCTTGCTTGTTGACTTGCACACCATGGATTACACCAATTACTTTCAGCCAGACATTGCCACATTTAATTTGTCGTCCCAATGGGTTTTTGTCGGGAAACAAGCGCGCGGCCACATCCGGGCCCAGCACACAAACCGGTTTTCCGGTTTCGGATTGTTGCAAATCGAAGAAACTTCCCGATTTTAATTCCACATTAAAGAGGCGAAAAAAATCAAGGGAAACGCCTGCTAAATCAACCGTCATCTTTTTTCCTTCGCGATAAGCCAAGGTGGAATAAATAATTTCAGGACTCATCCTGAGAACCGTCGGGATATTTTTTACAATATTCTCCCCATCTTTCAAGGTCAAACCCGACACAAACTGCTTTTGCAAACTTTTCCCATTCTCCTGCTTTTGGTCTTGATTACCGGTGGTGTTTTGCTCGGGTTCGGCAGGGATAATCACGATGTTATTCAATCCCACCAATTTAATCTGATCCAAAATTTCCTGACGGGCACCATTTCCGATGGCCATCATGGCAATAACCGCCGCCACACCGAAAATAATTCCCAACGCGGTAAGAATTGAACGGCTTTTATTAAGGAAAACAGCCTCCAGCGATACGGCAATAATTTGAAGATAACGTTCCAAAGTAAGGACAGATTGATTTGAAAGGCTAAAATAAAGTTTTCCGGCCAATCACACTGAACCTGCGGCCATACTTTTTTTATTTTTAACCAAAGCCCGGGAGAAATGTATTGGCAAACCATTTTTGCTAACTTTGTGGCATGGCAAAAACTAAAACCACCTATTTCTGTCAAAACTGTGGTTATCAATCGTCTAAATGGTTGGGGAAATGTCCGTCGTGCGGACAATGGAACACCTTTGTGGAGGAGGTAGTCAGCAAAGGCGACGACAAAAAGCACGGAATCAAAAAGGGACAAAAAAAGTCGCATCCGGTAGCCATCACGCAAATAACATCAGAAAAGGAATCACGCATCGATACACAAAATGCAGAACTCAATCGGGTTTTGGGAGGTGGTCTTGTGGGTGGATCGGTAGTCCTGATTGGCGGTGAACCCGGCATTGGCAAGTCAACCTTGTTGTTACAAACCGCACTGAACATGAAGGGATCGCGTATTTTATATGTTTCGGGAGAAGAGAGCAAGCAGCAGATTAAAATGCGGGCCGACCGAATCGGCATTGAGAATGACAACTGTTACATTCTCAACGAAACCTTTACAACCGATATTTTCAAAGAAATTGAAACCTTGCAACCCGAGATTTTAATCATCGATTCCATTCAAACTTTATATACCGACACCCTGGATTCGTCACCGGGGAGTATTTCGCAAATACGTGAAACGGCTGCCGAGCTGATGCGGTTTGCCAAAAGCACGCATGTCCCGGTAATCCTTATCGGACACATCACCAAAGACGGCAACCTGGCGGGCCCTAAGGTGCTTGAGCATATGGTGGATACAGTTTTGCATTTTGAAGGAGACCAACATTACGGTTTTCGCATTTTGCGGTCGGTGAAAAACAGGTTTGGCTCCACCTCCGAGCTGGGGATCTTTGAAATGCATGTGGGAGGACTACGCGAAGTAAACAATCCCAGCGAAATTTTACTATCTCAACGCGACGAAGCCACCAGTGGTGTAGCCATTGCCGCCATGATTGAAGGACAACGTCCATTGTTGGTTGAAACGCAGGCACTGGTCACCCATGCAGCCTATGGAACTCCTCAACGCTCAGCCACCGGATTCGACCTGCGCCGCATGAATATGCTGCTGGCCATCCTTGAAAAAAGAAGCGGCTTTAAATTGGGAACCAAAGATGTTTTTTTAAATATTGCCGGTGGCATCCGGGTAGACGACCCCGCCATCGACCTGGCCATTATTGCCTCCATTTTGTCTTCGCTTGAGGATATTGCACTTTCAACAAAAGTTTGCCTGGCTGCCGAAGTGGGGCTTTCGGGCGAAATTCGATCGGTGGCACATGTAGAAAACCGAATTTTAGAGGCAGAGAAATTGGGCTTTGAAAAAATCATCATATCAAAATTTAATCTTAAAGCTTTGGATAAAAACCGCTATCGCATACAAATTGTTGGGGTTGCCAAAATTGAAGAAGTTCTTGCCGAACTGTTTGGTTAGGCTATAAACCTTCACAGGATTACCATTTTAAAAAACACACAAACAGATGAAAAAAATTCTCTTTATCAGCCTTGTAATGATGGGATTGCTCCCCATGACCAGCCGTGCCTGCTATACCATTGTTGCCGGCAAAAAAGCCTCCGCCGATGGTTCGGTTTTGTTTGCCCACAACGAAGATGATGGCTCCCTGCAACTGTTCAACTTTTGGCAGGTTCCCAGACAAAAACACCAGCCCGGCGAACAGCTTCAATTGATTCATGGAGGCCATATTCCTCAAGCAGAACAAACCTGGTCGTTTAGCTGGATAGAAGATGTACACGAAGAATTTAGTGACTTTTACATGAACGAATGGGGTGTAACCCTGGCCAGCAACGCTTGCGGTTCAAAAATACATGATGCCGAGACCACAGATGGCGGCATTGGCTACATGCTTCGCCGGGTGGTGGCACAACGTGCAAAAACAGCACGTCAGGGAGTGAAAATTGCAGGACTACTGCTCGATCGGTTTGGCTATGCTTCGAACAAAAATATCGGGCGCACCCTGGTTATTGCTGATAAAAATGAAGCCTGGTTGTTAGATATCCTCCCCGGAAAATATTGGGTTGCTGAACGTGTACCGGATGACGCTGTAGTACTACAGCCCAATATTTATGTCATCAGGAAGGTCGATTTTGAAGATACCGTCAATTTTATCACCTCAAAAAAGGACATTCGGAAATACGCCATAAAGAAAGGATGGTATCATCCCCGTAAAGACAAGGACTTTGATTTTTCATACATTTTCTCCGAATTCCGTGCCCCTTATTTTAATCAAAGAGGGTATGACACCCGCCAATGGCGAGGACAACAACTGCTAAGCGGGAAAACCACTTCGATTGAAGAAGCCAAAGTATCGGGCTTGCCTTTTTCGGTAATTCCCAATCACAAACTTACCCCTACCGACCTAATGCATGTTTTACGCGACCATTACGAAGGTTCAATTTACGATGTGTCGGGCAATAAAAAAGGAAATCCTAACAGGAGTCGCGAACGCACCATTTGCTACAGCACTAGCCAGGTATCGGTAGTAGCTCAACTGAGAGCAGGCTTACCGAAAGAAATTGCCCCGGTATTGTGGCTCAGTTTTGGCCGGCCCGATGTCAACACCTACATTCCTTTTTATCCGGTAGCCACAAAAATTCCTGATTTTTATCATTTTGTACCGGGAAATGGCGGATGGAAAGCCTCTTTAAAAAATCACTTTACACCCCTGCCGGGCACTTACGACTTCCAGCCCGACCGTGCCTACTGGATTTTTAACGACCTTGAAAACATCAGCGGATTAAATTATTACAAAACCATTGAGAAAATCCGTCAAACGTGGAAACCCATGGAAAACCAGGCCATCGCATTACAAGCTTCGGTTGAAGCAACGGCTTTAACATTGTACAAAAAAAATGCAGATTTGGCCCTTCGTTTTTTGCAGGAATACTCAAACAGCAGAGCATACAAAGCCATCCGTACTGCAAAAATACTAACCAACCAATTAAAAAGTGAGGTTTACCATTAAAAGAGCCATCAAGGAAATTGAATATCAGGTTGAGTAGGCATCCCTTTTCCGGTTAAACAAAAAGGGCTTCTACCAAATTGAGCGGTACAAATTCAAAATACTCGTTTAAAACCCTAATACCCGGAATTTTTTGGCCAATGATTTCCTCTGCCGGCTTAGGCGGTTCAACTTCAAACAACGCACGCTCGTTTTCGGATAATTCGTGCGTGGCAAATTTTTTTCTCCTATCGGCAATAACATAAACAGGCTTTTTGAAATAGCGGCAGAGCAAAACAAGGCCAAAACTCCCAATCTTATTCAAAAACCGGTCATCCAAAATCAAATCGGCACCCAAAATAGCCATGTCCATTTTATTCACATATTTCGACAGGGCATCTTCGTGAAACAAGGTAATTTTAAAACCCAATGCCTTCAGCGATTTGGCCTGGACAAGACCTTCGTTTGCCGGAGACGACAACGTTTGATAAATTGCAGGCTTTTGCACCCCCGTGGACATGGATTTAAAAAGCTGCTGCACCGTGGAACTGTTGCTATGCAACAATATGTTTTTCCCTTCCAGGTTAACCGACTCGAGCAGATGTCGGATGGCCAATTGCTGAACATTGTTCCATTGATTCCGGTATTGCTCCACAAAACGTTGTACTTCGGCATACTCGACTTGTGAAGAAGTAGAAAATGTTTTTTCAAAGGCTTTCAAAAAATGAAAAAGAAGACCAAATTGCGGAAATTCCGTCTTTAAGCTTTGGATATCACGATTTAACGCAGCATAGGTCATCACCTTTTTATCATGAAAAAAATCGATTAAACGCTGTTGTACCTTACGGACAATGGCACCTGAACCGGAGACATTATCTCGAATCACATCTTCAAAAAGCAAACTTTTCATGGGTTTACGATTCCATAATTTTTACTAAAATCACTAAAGTTTCGCACTAATAACTAATTGATTAATAATGAACCTGATGAAAAGAATAAAAATATTATAAATAACACATTGTCAAAATTTTGAAATATACATTAATGATATGCATTGCTTTGTGAAACTCTGTGTCTTCTCTGTGTAGCTCAGTGTAATAGCTGTTTCACAAAGAACCACAAAGGAGCCACAAAGAACCACAGAGACTATGGCACATGTAATATATTATGTTTCAAATTTATATATAATATCACCAAGTGCGAAACTTTAGTAAAATTAATACTTTTTGCATTCATCCCACAACTGAGAAGAAAAAGAGTTTTGGACAGGAAACAAAATGGTAAGAAAGCACGTAAAAATAAAAAAACTACTGCCATGTCATCCAATCTACTATCCTATTTGTCACAACGATATTATGGAACAAAAAATGAAGAAAAGCCAACCGGGCCGTATCTTACCATTTCACGTGAAACAGGATGTAATGCCACCCTATTCGCATCAAAACTCACCAAACAACTCCGAAAACAAGGGCTGCATTGGCGTTTTGTAAACAAGGAAATTCTGGAAAAATCGGCCGAACGGCTACACCTCGACAAAAACAAACTGGAACATGAATTTTTGATAAAGAGCGAAAATGCCATGGACGATATTGTGAAAGCGTTGTCATGGCGGTATTATAAAACCGACAAAAAAATCAGACAAACCATTGCCGAAATTATTCGTTATGAAGCCCGCCAGGGAAACACCATCATTGTCGGACGTGCCGGGGCTATAACCACTGCCGACACACCGGGAGGACTGCACATTCGATTGGTTGCACCACTCGATTGGCGAATAAAAGAATTAAGCAAGCGGAAGACATTCTCCGAAAAAGAGATTAAAGCTTTTATTCAGGAAAATGACAGAAAAAGAAATCTTTTGCTCACGCAATTTGCACAAGGGCATCCCATCAACGACTTTTTCGACCTTGTAATAAATGTTTCAAAATTCAACCAACAAGAAATGATTTCGATGGTAATGAACACCATGAAACTGAAAGGGCTCATTTAACCATTACCTTTCATATATTTTCGCGAGTCTCTCGTTTTTTGCGTCTCAATATTTAATTAACATTAAATTATTGTATTTTTATCACAACCAAACACTTGGTTAAATTAATTTATATTACTTTTGAACAGAAACCCGATTGAAAAATAAATTTATTAACCATCGTAAAAAAACACCATCATGAAAAAATTCTTTAAGGTTATCGGTTATATTCTTCTGATAGCCGTTTTGCTTTTTGTAGGATTTGTGGCCTACATTAGTTTAACCGATTATCGTCCCGACCCCGTAATCAACCTAATGCCTACTGACCACCCCGCAATCATAGAACCCATCGACAAAGACACGTTTAACCTGATGACATGGAACATTGGGTATGCCGGCCTGGGAGCTGAAATGGACTTTTTTTATGACGGAGGAAAAAAAGTGCGCAGCACAAAGAAAATGGTTGAAAAACATATCGAAGGAATTAAACATTTTGTCACCAGTCACGATTCCATCGATTTTTGGTTTATTCAGGAAGTAGATAAACATTCGCGTCGCAGTTATTATTTTGACGAGGTAAGTGCCATCAGCAAAGCTAAAAAAGGAAGTCATGCCCTGTTTGCAAAAAATTACGACTGTCCGTTTGTGCCGGTGCCGGTGTACGAACCCATGGGCAGAGTACTGGGAGGATTAATGACCTTTACCGATTATCCATTTGAAGAAGCCGTCCGCTATGGTTATCCGTTGATTGCCAAATGGCCCAACAAACTATTTTTACTCGACCGGTGTTTTATCCTCACCCGTTTTCCCTTGTCGAATGGAAAAGACCTGGTAATCATGAACACCCACAACTCGGCTTATGTTTATGATAGTCTGATGCGGGTTAAAGAATTGAATATTCTAAAGCATAAAATGTTACAAGAGTACAACAAAGGTAATTATGTGATTGCCGGTGGCGATTGGAATGCAAATCCGCCCAATTTCAGACCAGCAGATCATTATGCCGGCGATCGATTTGTACCCACCAAAGTAAGGATGAGTGACGAAACCTTTCCTCCCGATTGGCACTGGGCTTACGACCCCACCGCACCCTCCAACCGAAACAATAACAAATCATTTGTAAGAGGAGAAAACGGTACCACCACCATCGATTACTTTATTCTTTCTCCCAATGTGAAATTATTACGGGTAAAAACCATCGACTTAAACTTCCAAGACAGCGACCATAATCCGGTGTACCTGAAAGTAGCGCTAGAACAAGATTAAAGGCATCATCCTTTTTAAGTATTGGTTGAGCAATTTACTGAAAAACAATTTTATACCCTGCACCATCAAAAAAGACATTTTGTTTTTTTGAAAGAATTATTATTGTACCTTTGCACCGCTTTTTTACCGTTAAAACAAAACCATGTGTAAGCATAATGTCAGTATTTTTTCAGGCCGAAATACCCGGTATCTTGCAGAAAAAATTGCAGACGATTACGGGACTACTTTAGGAAAATCAGAAGTCATCAATTTTTCAGATGGCGAATTTCAAACCTCATACGAAGAGAATATCCGGGGTCGTGATGTGTTTATTGTACAATCGACCACTCCTCCGGCCGAAAATATTTTGGAGCTTCTCATGATGATTGATGCAGCCAAAAGGGCTTCAGCGCGAAAAATTGTGGCTGTTATTCCTTATTTTGGTTATGCCCGGCAAGACAGGAAAGACAAACCCAGGGTATCCATTGGATCGAAAATGCTGACCAATTTACTTACCTCCACCGGAATCAACCGTTTAATTACCATTGATTTGCATGCTGACCAAATACAGGGATTTTTAGATGTCCCTGTTGACCACTTGTATGCATCTGTTATTTTTCATCCATATATTCAAAGTTTGAAGCTGGACAATTTAATGATGGCCTCGCCCGATACCGGAGGCACCCGTCGTGCCGCATCGTATGCCAAATCCTTAAATACCGGATTTGCCATCTGTTACAAACAGCGCTCCAAACCCAACGTGGTTGAAAAAATGCAATTGATTGGTGATGTAAAAGGTAAAGATGTTATCTTGGTTGACGATATCATTGACACAGCAGGAACCATCACCAAAGCGGGCGATTTAATTATGGAAAAGGGAGCCAACAGTGTGCGTGCCATGGCTACCCACCCCATCTTCTCGGGTGATGCTTACGAAAAAATAGCCAATTCATCGTTTACAGAAGTTATCGTTACCGATACCATCCCCATGAAAGAAAAGTGTGATAAGGTGAAAATACTTACCACAGCCCATTTATTTGCCGAGGTCATAAAACGTGTTGAAAACTACGAATCCATTAGCTCCCTCTTTAATTTGGGGAGTAGTATTAAATAATCAATAACAAATAAAACTATGAACACAGTATCATTGAGCGGTTCTCTTCGCGAGAACGTAGGGAAAAAAGATGCTAAAGCACAACGCAAACAGGGGAAGGTACCCTGTGTAATTTATGGTGGCAAAGAGCAAAAACATTTTACTCTGAACCAAATTGATTTCAAAGAAATCATCTTTACTCCCGAAGTACACATTATTAAAATTGAGTTGGGTGACAAAACCTATGAAACCATCTTACAGGACATCCAGTACCATCCGGTAACCGATGAGGTTTTACATGCCGATTTTCTGGAGTTAACTCCCGGAAAACCTGTAACACTGGCCATTCCTGTTGAGCTTCAAGGCACAGCACCCGGTATTATCAAAGGGGGTAAATTACTTTTGAAATTGCGCAAATTACGCGTTCGCGGGCTCATTGAAGATATTCCTCAACACATTGTTGTGAATGTTTCAAAACTTGATTTGGGAAAATCCATCAAAGTGAAAGAGGTGATGAACGACAAACTTCAATTTCTCGATCCTGCCAATGCCGTTATTGTCAACGTGAAAACCGCACGCGGAATTGCTCTCGAGGGCGAAGAAGAAGAGGAAGAAGAATCAACTGAAGAATCAGCTGAAGCATAAGTCTTTGATAATTTTTTCTAAAAGGGATAAAGCGGTTCGCTTTATCCCTTTATTTTTGTACATAATTTTTTTTATGAAATATTTGATTGCCGGCTTGGGAAATATTGGCCCCGAATATGCGGACACCCGCCACAACGTAGGGTTTATGGTTGCCGACGCCTTGGTTTCCCATTTAAATGGAAAATTTGAAACAGAACGCCTTGCCCGGGTAGCCCGGGTAAAGTTCAAAGGGCGCACCCTGGTCGTCATTAAGCCCACTACTTACATGAACCTGAGTGGGAAAGCCGTAAAATATTGGATGGAAAAAGAAAAGATTAAATCCGATAAAATTTTAATCGTCTTGGATGATATTGCCTTACCTCCGGGTAGTTTACGAATGAAGAAACAGGGGGGCGATGCAGGTCACAACGGTTTAACCGATATTATCGATAAACTGGGCACCTCGGTATTTCCCCGTTTGCGCGTGGGAATAGGCAATGATTTTCCACGGGGGTTCCAGGTAGATTACGTGTTGGGGAACTGGACAAAATCTGAGCTTGAAGTTATACTTCCACGCATTGATACCGCCGTTGAGATGATTAAAAGCTTTGTAACTGTGGGAATCGATCGAACCATGAATCTATTTAACAAAGTTGTTTAAAGTTAAAAGTCAATGGATTAAAGAAAAATGCTAAAAATCAGACAATAAATACCTATAATCCCCTTTTGGAAGGGGCGAAGGGGTAGGTACATTAAAAAAATTATTTATTGTCTGATTTTTAGTTATATACACATATAAAAATAATTTGACTTTAAACAAGCTTAACAAGAAATAACGATCCTAAACCATAAATAATGGCGTCTTTTCCACAACAGAAAAAGACGCCATTTTTATTTTATAAAAGCTCAAGCACAAACTATTTACCGGTTTCTTTTACACGAATGTCTCCCAAAAGCACATCCCAAAACCCGATAAGTCGACCGCCAATTTGGGTTTCTTTTCTTTTTACATACACGGTGATGTCTTTTTTGGTGGTATCTTCATAAACCAGCCGCCCCTCTTTATCGTACCCTTTAAACTTTTGGAAGATGGTAATCACCCCCACATAGGTTCCGTCGGGTTGCCGCTGTAAATCGCTGACATAATCAATCTTATACCACTCAATTTCAACTTTATTATAGTTAAGACGCATCAAACGCTCAAAATATTGCCGTACATTATAATAGGCAATTTTTGGCCGATAGAGGGAAGATACCCCAATTTCAGAGCCTTGCATAAACAGCTCCTGGGCCCGGTCGATTACCCGGTTAGCTTCGCTCCACGGGGTTTCTTTACTACCAATAATAGTGATGTATTTACTCAGGTCGCGTACTTTTTCCAAAGCCAGGCTATCCACGGCTTGTTTACGTTGCGGACTCAAACTTTCCTGGGCCGAAGCAGGAGAAACCATTAACAAAGCCAGGACAAAAAGAAAACTATAGGCAATATTTTTCATCTTTCTACTTTTTAATCAGTTCTAATTCATTGATTTTTCCGGTATTGTCTCTTTTAACCGATTCAACGCGATAGGCATACTTTTTTCGGTATTTCAAATACTCTAAAAACTTAGAGATGGTGGTGGGCCGGTCATAATCATTAAAACCTTCGGCCTGGCTGATAATAATGAGAACAGGGATATCAGGGGTAGCAAACAAATGCAGCGCATCTTCGATTTTTCGATTGGCTTCATCAAAAGA
>Ga0114934_10002623_pt1 | contig 11466 bp, 9 predicted proteins | sample 4SBtaG_2_FD_99695 | JGI IMG/M metagenome (GOLD analysis project Ga0114934, IMG submission 99695) | Deep subsurface microbial communities from Kolumbo volcano to uncover new lineages of life (NeLLi) - 4SBTROV10_white metaG | ecosystem: Environmental > Aquatic > Marine > Volcanic ...
ACAGCAAAAGCAAGTCCGCTGAATATTAATGCAGAGGGAACAGAATAATGCGCCAAGAAGACACGTAAGAGAATTCCTCTAAAGAATATTTCCTCTATGATTGGAGCTATTAGTATTGGGATAAGCATGTTAAGGGAGCCCCAGGACAGTCTGCTGGAGTGGAATGAAGTCACATTGCCTTGAATGAGTAGTTCTATCCCGATAACAGAACAGAAGAATACCAACCCGGAAGTCAGAGCGCCACACGACAGTTGCGCTGCGGAAAATCTGAACATGCTAAAAAGATCGGGAAACCGTCTATTGTAATAAAACAAGTAAAATAGAACGAGGACCAACATAAAACAACCAAGCACCACATCATCATAAAGGTATCTCACACTGAAAGCCTGTTCGAAAGCGTTCATGATGAATACCACTAATGCAGACAGCAAAAAAAATGACACCAATACCGCCCATGGTTCCAGCTTTTGGCGGATAGTAATACCTTGCGAATTCATCTGCCATAACCTCCTAACAACAGGCGGCAGGGGCTGCTAGCCCCTGCCTTCATATACTGTCGCCCTACCGTCGTTCGACTGCCAGTCCTTCGCGATGCATTTGTGATAGCAGACTTCCTCCCCATCTGCTGCATCTCCACCAGCCACCCAAGCAGCGTAGCATACCACACCTTGACATCAGGTTTTGCATGATCACCGAAAGCGGTGTCTTGCCTGTGCGAACCACCAGATGGAAGTGTTTTCCCATGAGACAGTACGCGTGGACCGAGTGCCCGGACCGCTCCACACCGTCCCCAAACAACCGGAGGAACTCCTGCCGGTCCTCGCCGTCCTTAAAAATCTCCCGGCCCGCATTACCCCGTCCCATCACATGATGAAGACATCCGGGCCGGTCTAACCGCGGCTTCCTCGCCATGAACACACTCAGGCACATCCTATGCAATGATCCAAGCCTGACCTTGTTTTTCCGCCGCAGCTTGCTACCTTACTTTCCAAAAAGTGTTCCACCCCTGATTCCTTACAACGGCCCAGGGTGGAACCTGCCACAGGATTAGCACAGCGGAATAGACATCCCCACTGCTAAATAGAGCATTTGCAATTGACAGAAATGCGACCAGGGGAATAATTTCCACGGGAAGAAAAGATGCTCCTATGAGAGGTGTTGCGGACAACGCAAATAATGGAGTTAAGAGGATTGCAACAAGGCGCATCTTTTTAATTTCCCCGTCATAATGGGCATACAACATTAACCTTGATGGCCATACGCCAAAGATGGATCGACCGGAGAATCCTGCCCTGGGGTGGACCAACAGATGGCACACTTCATGAATACCCAGGAGAGACAGGAGAAACACCCACGTGCTCCACCGAAACAACAAGCTTCGCATCACAGGTTCATCAATTGATTTAAATAAAAACCATGGAAGACCAAGAACCAGGAAGTTTAGGATGGCAAAGGGAACAGAATAGAGCTGCATTTCCCATGCCTCTGGTTCCCGAAGGGCTGTCCACCCTTCATCGATCTTAAAGTCCGATGACGTGGGTACTGCACCAGAATGGAAGCGCATTTATCGTTAGTCCTCTCTATCGCAGTTTAATAGCTTTTGGCCGAGAAAGGAAGAACCAGCTTAATCAGCCCGTTAGTCGCGGAAGATGAGTCTGACAAAGTATATGACCCGCCCCTGCCGGCGCACCGGCAGGGGCGCGTCAAATTCCTGACAAGCTCGGAGTAGCCGCTCATTGTGGAGGCGCTCCCCGATTAAATCTGTTACTATTTGGTCTGGGCCCGGCTTGGTGCGGGCAGAGCGCCGGATTATGAGGAGGAATCTTGTACGCGGATACCCACTGCCACCTGCTTCCGGGAGTCGACGACGGCGTGGAGGACTGGGAGGAGTCTTTGCGCTGTCTCCAAATCGCCCGGGAAGAAAGGATCGACACCATCTGTGTTACTCCCCACATCTGGCGGGAGCGCTTTCCAAACAGGCCCGATGATCTGAAAAAGATCTTCGACGAATGGAGCAGCCGCGCGTCGGCGCTGGGTATTTCCCTTCACCTGGGCAGTGAGGTCTTCTACCGGCGCGACCTGGCCAAGGCGTGGAAGAGGGGCGAGTTCATATCCATGGACGGGAAGGGTGCTTACCTCCTGGTGGAACTTCCGCCCGCCTTCTATCCCTCTGAATTCCCGCTGGCGTGCTACGACCTCAGGCTCGCCGGCGTGGAGCCGGTGCTGGCGCACCCGGAGAGATATACCTTTGCACGAAAGGCGCCGCGCAGGCTGGACGAACTGAGCAGAGCGGAGATACCGTTTCAGATAACCACTCACAGTGTGGTCGGAACCTTCGGCAGGGCCGTGCAGAAGGCGAGCTTCGACCTTCTGGAAAAGGGCTGGGTGAGGCTTATGGCGTCGGACGCGCATTCCTCCGAGGGTCGCGTCCCGCTGATGAGGGAAGCGGTGCGAGTAATCGCGCGTCGCTACGGCAAGGAGGCTGCGAGACGGCTCTCCATCGTAAACCCCCGAAGACTCATTAAGGGGATGCCCCTGATTCCTGTAGAGTGCGTTCCCGCGAAATCCCGTAGAAGAAGGAGAACGGTGGAAATATAAACGCGCTTGACTGTGGTATGCTGTTTCCGTAAAGCATTTTTCTGGGAAGGATGACAGGATGAAAATTAAGCCGTTGAAGATCGACACCAACCGGGAAAGCGTTGTGTTCATCAGGAAAAACTCTGATTTCTGCAGGGCGATAGGGAGTGGAATTCTGCCGAAGGTAGAGCTCAAGGTGGGCGACAGAAGCCTCTACGCCATTCTCAACACGATTGAGGAGGACTTTCTCGAACGCGACGAAATAGGGCTCTGCACGTACACCACTAAGATGCTCGGGCTTCCCGCCGGGAGTGAGGTTGAAGTGCGGTATCCGGAGCCCGTGCGTTCAGTGGAGCTTGTAAGGGCCAAAGTGCGGGGAGAAGTCCTCGGAGCGCAGGACTACAGGTACATTATCAGGGACATCATCGAAAACCGCTATTCGAAGGTTGAACTGACCGCTTTCGTGGTCGGCTGCTCTCAGGGCGCCATGGACCGCGACGAGATTGCCTATCTCTCCGAGGCGATGGCGGATCTGGGCGAAAATCTCGAATGGGGTCGGGAGATGGTTGTGGACAAACACTGCATCGGTGGGGTCCCCGGCAACAGGACGACGATGCTGGCGGTGCCCATCGTTGCCGCCTACGGGTTGCCGATTCCGAAGACCTCGTCGAGGGCGATAACCTCACCGTCCGGAACGGCCGATACGATGGAAGTGTTGGCGAGCGTGGATATCGGCAGGAGCAGGATGAAAGAAATCGTGGAGAGGGAGAACGGTTGTCTGGCATGGGGAGGCGCCTTTGCGCTCTCTCCCGCCGACGACATAATCATCTCCGTCGAAAGGCCGCTCAACATGGACGCGCCCGGGCAGATGATAGCCTCCATCCTCTCGAAGAAGAAGGCGGCCGGCTCCACCCACGTTCTCCTGGACATCCCGGTCGGCGATACGGCTAAGGTCCGGAGCTATTCCAAGGCAATTTCCCTGCGGAAGCTCTTCGAGTACGTCGGGGGCAAAATGGGACTGCACGTCGAAGTTATCCTCACGGATGGCTCTCAGCCGATAGGCAGGGGTATAGGACCTTCGCTCGAAGCCAGGGATGTAATGAGCATTCTCGCAAACGAGCCGGGAGCGCCCGAGGACCTCAGAAAAAAGGGCGTCGACATCGCCGGCAGGATAATAGATTTCGATCCCTCGGTCCGAGGCGGCAGGGGACGGGCGATAGCGGAGGAGATTCTCAAGTCGGGCAGGGCACTTGATAAGATGAATCGGATAATTTCGGCCCAGGGGCCGAAAACTCCGACGCCTCCCGGGGCCCTCACGAAGAACGCGGAAGCCGTGAAATCGGGCAGGGTGGCCTCCATCCAGAATCACCTCCTGGCAAAATGCGCCAAGCTGGCAGGCGCCCCGCAGGACCAGGGAGCGGGCGTGTTCTGCCTGAAAAAGGTGGGCGACGAAGTGAAGCAGGGTGAGCCCCTCTTCAGGATTCACGCTGAACAAAACGCCGACCTTGGCTTTGCGTGGGATTACTGGCAGCGTCACCCTGAAATTATGGAGATCAGGTAAGAAGCTTCAGCCGGACGGGAGATGTTTTCCGCGGAAGCCTGAGAGGCGTCGGAAGGAGTTGATTATGGCTGGTTGCGTCGAAAGTACGGCCGAAGAAATAAGGACCCTGCGAATTCAAGGCGCCAACGCTATAGCCAGGGCCGCGCTGGAGGCCCTGGCCTGCGACATGGCGGGGGGCGTCGATCCGGCAGGCGGTCGCCTGGTGGAAACGCTGGTTTCCGCCCGTCCAAACGAACCTATGCTGAGGAATCTGCTCGATCTTTTCCTCGAAAGAGTGACGGATATCAACGAAAAAGAGGAGTATCTGGATGAGGCGGAGCGCCTGCTTAACGAGATTGCCCGGGACGCGGCGGCCCTGGCCGAGGCCGGAGCCGCACTCATCGTGGATGGAATGAGTGTTTTCACCCACTGTCACTCCTCTTCGGCGGTATCGGTTCTCAAGGAGGCGAAAAAACGGGGCCGGCGTTTCAAGGTAGTAAACACCGAAACCAGACCGCGCTTCCAGGGGCGGATAACGGCCAGGCAACTGGCCGCGGACGGAATCGATGTCGTTCACATGGTCGACTCCGCAGCGAAGTATGCGCTCGACGGCGCCGACCTTTTCCTTTTCGGGGCGGACGCGATTCTCCACTCCGGGTACCTTATTAATAAGGTGGGAACCGGCATTTTTTGCGTCGTGGCGGCGAAGTACGACGTTCCGACCTACTGCGCCACACACACGCTGAAGGTTGTTCGCGACAAGCTCGACGAAAAGGTTGAAGAGCGTTCGCCCGAAGAGGTATGGGTCGATCCGCCGCGAGGAGTCGAGATTTTTAATCCGGCTTTCGACAAGGTTCACCTCAAGTACGTTACGGCTTTTATAACCGAGAAGGGCGTTATTAAGGATATCCTGGCCGGGGCTCCGCTCCGGGGGAAATGAATCGACCGGATTCTGCCGGTCGCTTTAAACGGGAGGCGCAAAATGGCTGGAGGGATGCCTTACCTGGAACTGGGAGGAACTCCGAGAGTAGACGATATGCTCTGTCGTTTCCGGATTCATCCGGCGGCCGGAGTTTCGATTGAAGAAGCCGCTAACTCGGTTGCCGCCGAGTCCTCCATCGGCACGTGGACAAACGTCGAAGCCCTCACCCCGGAATTGAGAGAACGGTTAAAGGCCCGCGTTCTTTCGATCAAAGGAAGGGAGGTTGTGATTGCGTACGGAGCCGAACTCTTCGAAGCGGGCAACATGGCCGAGGTCTATTCGTCCATTTCCGGCAACGTCTTCGGGATGAAGGACGTTGAGACCCTTCGCCTCGGAGAGGTTTCATTTCCCAAGGCTCTTGTCGAGTCGTTTCCCGGTCCCGCGCAGGGAATCGAAGGAATCAGGAAAGCCCTTGGAATAATGGACAGACCGCTCGTAGGTACCATCGTCAAGCCCAAGATAGGCCTGGAGCCCGAAAAACATGCCGGGGTTCTCTACGAAGCGATGGTCGGTGGGTGCGACGTGGTCAAGGATGATGAAAACCTCACCTCGCAGGCCTTCTCCCCGTTTGAAGAGAGACTCACGGCCTGCCTGGCGGCGGCTGCCCGGGCCGAGGAGGAGACCGGTTCGAAAAAAGGGTACATACCAAACGTTACTGCGCCGACTTCGGAGATGCTGCGCAGAGCCGAGCTTGTCGCCGAGAAGGGCGGACGCTTCGCGATGGTTGACCTGATTACTGCCGGATGGTCCGGAGTCCAGGAGCTTCGAAAGCAGGGACTCGGGTTGATTCTGCACGGCCATCGTGCGATGCACGCGGCTTTTACGAGACTCGAAGACCACGGCGTCGCCATGGCCGTACTTGCCCGTTCGGCAAGGCTTATAGGCATCGATCAACTCCACGTGGGATCGGCGGTGGGAAAGATGGCCGGGGGGCGTGAAGAGGTTCTGCGTTCGGTCCGGGCATTGACGAGTCTTCCCGTCGAAGAGGGCGAAATGGCCGCCCGCCAGGACTGGAGGGGCGTAAAATCGGCGATGCCGATAGCCTCCGGCGGTCTGCATCCAGGGCACATTCCGGAGGTTTTCAAGATATTCGGCATGGACGTGATAATCCAGATGGGAGGGGGAATTCACGGGCACCCATCCGGAACCAAAGCCGGCTCCGTGGCCGCACGCCAGGCGCTTGACGCCGTCCTTCAAAACATTCCGCTGAGGGAGTTTGCCGGTGACGCGCCGGAACTTGCCGCCGCGCTGGACAAGTGGATGAAGACCGAATGAAGACGGTTCTACTCATTACCCGGGACGCCAACCTGACCGAACTGGTGCGGTCTTCCATCTCCGGTGAGTTCAGGTTGTCCGTTGCTTCAGGAGAGGAGGAGGCGGCCGAGGCCATGGGCAGTGAGAAGGCTTCCCTGCTCCTTGTCGATTTCTACCTGGGGAAAAAAGATGGCCTTAAGGTGCTGGAAAAGCTTACGGGCCGTTTCGGCGCCTTCTCAAAGGTTGTGCTTCTTGCCCCGGAGAAAATCGGAGAAGGTATAGTTGCACGGGCGACCGGCCAGTTCGTGGAGAAGGTACTCAAGCGTCCGATTACGTCGAGAATGATCAGGGATATTCTCGTTTCGCGGGGTGAATGTGAAAGAGAGGAGAGGGCCACCATCGTGGAGTACCTCGCGGAATCCCTGCGCGATTCCTCGGCGCAACGCCTGATTTTCAGTGGACCAGGCGTGGATTTCTCAATATTCCTGAAAGGAGAGGGAGTTTACAGCATTCTGCATCCGCACTTCAGCGACGCCTACGACAAGATGATGGCAAAAGCCGGAGTGAAGATGAAGGGGAGCGCTCCGGTAGAGGATCTTGACGCCATGGGAAGGCTGGAGAGGAAGTTATCCTCATCGGATGGTTTTCAGAAGGCCAAGACGAACGCACTCCTTTCCGTTTTCGCCTCGCTCCCGCTTCATTCGGCCTGCGGCAGAACCGTGGAAAGCTGTGAAATACCATCCGGGTTGGTGGAGGTGAAAGGTTATGCAGTCCTTTTCTCCCTTGTTGAATATCTGCCCCTGGATTTTTTCGCAAGTTTCAAGCGCCCGGGAGTAAGGCTTACGGCCAAAGCCGAAGCATTATCCACTCAGTTGAGCCTGCATCCGCTCCACGGTTGGATTCTTTCCCAGTGTACGTCTTCCAGGGAGGTGAAGGAACTTCTCAAGACGGCTGTCTTCCCGGAGGAGAAACTGCTTCGCGGGGTGTATCTTCTCCTTCTCCTCGGTTTGCTGGATTGCGGGCCGGGTGGGAATGAAGCTTTCAGAATGCTGGATCTCATCGAGCAGCTTGACCTGGAGGACAGGAGAATCGAGCGGGAATCCAACGCTATCAAGAACCTCTGCTCCTTCGTCCTTGGAAAGGGGCAGAACCCGTACGCCATCCTTGGTGTAACGCCCGAATCGAGCCCCGAAGAGATTCTCAGGACCTGCGAACACAAACTGGCGCTAATTAAACCGGAGGCACTCCACCCCGCGGTGTACGAAAAGTACAAGAGGGATATCTTGCTGCTACAGAGCAGGTACAGCGAGGCGCTCCTTCTTCTCCAGTCGGCGCAGATGGAAGACAGGCTTCAGAAGATGGAAGAAGAGGGTGAGAGGATTTCCAGGGGTCCCACCAGGCTGGGGGGGAGCAGGACGCGAAAAGAAGAGGCCGCGGAGCGACGGAAGGAAAATGCTGCAAAAATGCTTCGCAAGGCACGGGTTCTCTACGACGATGAAAACTTTCACGAGGCAAGCCAGATCCTGAGACTCTCCCTGCTTCAGGATCCCTATTCTCACCAAGCGCACTACCTTATGGCCAAGATCTACGAGAAAAGCCCCAACTCCAGGGCGCGGCACATGGCGGAAAAGGAATTCCTCCGCGCGGTAGAGCTCGACCCGTGGCGAGTCAGCTATATGCTGGATCTGGCTGACTTTTACGCCAGGAACAACCAGGCGGTGAGGAGTGCGGTTTTCCTGAAGAAGGCCAGGGCCATTGAAAAGAAAAACGCCCGGATGAAGGCCCTTGAAAAGAACTTGGAATAAGAGCAAATATAAGAGGATTTCCAGTGGGGTGTCAGGAAGGTCCATCTTGTGTTACCATCGGGGTGGGGGAGGAAAGGGGCTCTTTATCAGGGGTAGTAAGTGAATTTGGTGGTAAAACTTGAAGCGTTACATTGGGTTATATGCAGAATACTTGACTTTTTCCTAGTCGTTCGTTATACTCGAACCGGAAGTAGTTCTCGTTTGAGAGGGGAGAAAGCGATGCGAATTCAAATGCGCTGCGTTACACTCGCCTTAACCATCCTTGTTCTCGCGGGTTGGGGGGCTCACATAAACGCCCAGACCGGGCCAAAATCGGAAGAGGTAAATGCCCCCGCGGCGCCGGCCGTTCCGATTGAAGTCCAAAAGAAGGCCAAGACCTACAAGGGTTCCGCCGTTCCTCCAAAGAATCTCAAGAAACTCGAGGACGGTCACTGGACGCCCTACACTCCGCCTTCTTCCGTTTTAAAGGGCGCGGAAGTCTATACCATTGTCAAGGGGGACACCCTGTCCAACATTGCGCAGCAGAAGCTGGGAACGTGGCTTCTCTGGCCGCAGATATGGGATCTGAATCCCTACATCAAGGACGCCCACTGGATCTATCCCGGGGATCCACTTTACATCAAGAAACCCCAGGTGGTGGGCGGAGGGGAGTCGATGACTCCGACCCCGACCCAAAAGGGAAAAGAGAAAGGCGTTGTCTTCGCGATAGAGAAGGAGGCTACTGCGCCGCCGGTTACGGCGCACGATGTCTATTGCTCGGGGTTTATAAAGAAGCACTGGACTCCTCCGCACCTGACGATAATTTCAAGTCCGACCCGGTCGAGGGAGGCCTTTGCCGAAGGAGACCTGGTTTATCTCAACGAGGGGTCAGCGGAAGGTATTCAGAACGGCGAGCTCTTCACCATTCTCAAAGAGGGGCAGAAGGTCAGTCACCCCCAGTCCGGAAGGAAGCTCGGACGTTTCATCCAAAGGGTTGGAAGGGCTAAGATTCTGGCGGTTCAGGAGCAAACCAGCATAGCGAAGATAACCCAGTCTTGCGACGAGGTTACCTACGGGATGAATCTGGTTCCCTGGAAGGTGATTCCCATTCCGTGGAGCATAAAGGCATCAAAGAAACTGCCTTTATATATTCCCTGGAAAAGCGACGAAACCTACGGCAGAGTAGTCTGGTCGGAAGACAGGCTGGAGAGCGTTGGTCAGCATAACCTAATCTACGTCACCCTCGGATCCCAGAATCAGATACTTCCCGGCGACAAGCTTCTCATCTTCCGCTTTCCCGCCAGGCAGGGAACGCTGGCAGAGTCGACGAAGGATCTCTTCCGACAGCAGAAGATAAATGTCGGAGGGAAGGATCTCTTCAGACCAGAAAAAGCCGGTGATATCGACAATCGCAAAAACAGGGGTACCGCCGCTGTGGCCGATGAAACTCCACTTCCCAAGGACGCCATTACCGGGGATGTTCCGGGTTGGATTTACTACGGCGACAAGGGTACGGCGGATACGATAAGGGAATTCGTTGGCGAAGCCGTGGTCCTGACGACGGAGAAGAGAACAGCCTGCGCAAAGATACTAATCTCATCCAACGCCATTCACTTGGGTGACTGGGTACAGGTTGAGCATCAGTAGGGGAGCAGGAAAGGGTACCGAAAAAAAGGGCGGCCGAAGGCCGCCCTTTTTATTTCTTCAGCGCTTCAAGCCCGGGAAGTGCTTCCCCCGAAATCAACGCGAGCGAAGCCCCTCCGCCGGTCGAAATGTGGGTGATTTCCTTTTCAACGCCGGCCGCTTTCACGGCCGCCACCGAATCGCCCCCGCCTATCACACTTACGCCTTTAGCCGCGGCTACGGCTCTCGCGATTTCCATCGTTCCGGTGTCGAAGGGGGGGCGCTCGAAGACACCCATCGGACCGTTCCAGAAAATGGTTTCACTCTCTCCCGCCAGCAACGAGTAGGCACTGGACGTTTTCGGACCTATGTCCAAAGCGGTAAGGTTTTCTGGAAAGGCGTTCATCGATTCCACCGATACCGGCTCCGGAATTTCGAGGGAGGGGGCGGCTCTGTGATCGACCGGCAGAAGTAGCTCTACCCCCGCACTAAGAGATTGTCTCCTAAGGTCCGCGCAGGTTTCTACAAGGTCCTCCTGTACCAGGCTTTGCCCCGTGGAATAGCCCTCCGCCTTCAGGAAGGTGTAGGCCATCGCGCCGCCGATGCAGATGGTGTCCGCGGTTTTCAGCAGGCCGCGCAAGACCGGTATTTTGTCGGAGACTTTTGCTCCGCCGAGAAAGGCGGTGTAGGGTCGCGATGGATTGCTCAGCAAACCACCGAGAAATTTCAGCTCCTTTTCCATCAGTAGACCGACTCCGGCCTCTGCAAATTTCCTGGGAAGAGCGCAGACCGATACGTGCGCCCTGTGGATGGTTCCGAATGCGTCGTTTACGTAAGCGTCGGCCAGGGAGCGAAGTCTATCGGCCAGGCCTTCGTCGCCGGAGGTTTCTCCCGCTTCGAAGCGCACGTTTTCCAGGAGGAGCACCTCTCCGCCCTTCAGGTTTCCGGCCAGCCTTTTTGCGTCCGTCCCGGCCACGTCGTGGGAGAGAAGAACCTTTCTTTCCGGAAGGAGTTCCCTCAGTCTTTCAGCCACTGGGGCCATGGACAGTTCCGGAACGACCTTCCCCTTTGGTCTGCCAAGGTGTGAGCAGGCTATGACGGCCGCGCCCCTTTTCAGCAGGTTTCGCAGGGTGGGGAGCGCTGCACGGATACGCGTATCGTCTTGAATCACTCCATTTGACAGCGGAACGTTCAAATCGAGGCGAACAAAGACCTTCTTTCCCTCCGCCGCCATTTCCTCAACTGACCTGTATTTCATCGCGTCTTCTCCTTCAAAAAGGCGAGAAGGTCAACCAGTCGGTGGATGTAGCCCCATTCATTATCGTACCAGGCTATCAGGCGAAGGAGCCCGCCGTTTACGGCGGTCAGGCTTTCGTCCACGATCGAAGAAGCCGTGTTTCCTACGAAGTCCTGGGAAACCAGTTCCTCATCGGTCACGGCCAGAATTCCCTTTAAATCACCGAGGGCCGCCGCGCGCAATTTTTCGGATACCGAACTCGAAGTGGGAGGCGGCTCGACCCGGGCGATTATCTCCGTGAGGGAAGTCGCCGGCGCGGGGACCCTTATCGCCATCCCGAGGATTTTCCCACGTAACTCCGGAAGGACCGACTCTATGGCCCTCGAAGCGCTGGTCGTCGTAGGAATAATGTTTAGCGCGCCGGCTCTGGCCCGGCGGAGGTCTCTCTGAGGCGCATCCACAAGCGTCT
>Ga0114934_10002624_pt1 | contig 11466 bp, 5 predicted proteins | sample 4SBtaG_2_FD_99695 | JGI IMG/M metagenome (GOLD analysis project Ga0114934, IMG submission 99695) | Deep subsurface microbial communities from Kolumbo volcano to uncover new lineages of life (NeLLi) - 4SBTROV10_white metaG | ecosystem: Environmental > Aquatic > Marine > Volcanic ...
AGTTGCCATTTATCTGCCGGTTTGTAAAGGACAAAAATAAATTTTAACGGTTGTCGCTCAAACTTTGCCAAATAATATAATTGCACATAACTTGGTGAAATAACTTTTTTCTCCATCAGTTCATACCCTTTGTATGCTCCTATGAGAGAAATAATTTTCTTAAGTTCTGTTTTTACTTTAAGGTTTCCCTGAATATTATTCCGTATATATTTATTGGTAGAATATACCCAATCAATGGCAGCATCACTGCTTTTTTCACCAAATACACTAAAAAATTTTTCAGGGATACTGTCACATCTTACTTGTGAAGAACCAGTTTGCCAAATTACAACTGAAAATAAAATTGCCAGCACAAATTTCATGCTATCTAATTAATGTTACGACACCGGAGCGACTATGTTCAACACCTTTTTTGTCACGGAAAATAGCTGTCCACGCATAAACACCAGCAGGTGCCGGACGACTATCTTTAGCTATACCGTCCCAACCCAGATTAATATCATCTGATTCAAAAATAACTTCACCCCAGCGATCATAAACACGAAGCATGAAAGTCTCGTTATCTATGTTAACTCCTTTGCATAAGAAAATATCATTATGATTATCATCATTCGGAGAAAAAGCTGTTGGAGCCCAGAAAGTAAAGAAATCCAAAACATCAAGGAATTTCTGAGCCGTATCAATACAACCATACTGATTTTCAACGGTCAAAACAATTGTATATCCTTCAAGCATATAATTATCATATTGATGGATAGGATTTTCAATAGAAGTGGAATCACCGTCGCCAAAGTCCCAGAAATATTGTGTAGCCCCTGTTGACAAATTAATAAAATGTATTTCAGGATGGAAACTTTGTATTACACTAGGATCCGTGATAAATTTAGCCTCCGGAACTTCATAAACTGTAATAAAGTCAGGAATAGTCGTTTCGGCATTACAACCATTTTCTGTGCGAACAGAAATAGAAACATCATAAATGCCGGGGGTATTATAATGATGAGTAATATCCTGTGAATAAGTTGACTGTAAAGCAGACTGGTCGCCAAAGTTCCAAGTGTAAATGGTTCCCTGTGTATAATTATTGATATGAAAATGTACCGTTAGGGGCGGACAACCTTCCATATTATCAGCCATAAAGAGTATAGTAGGTGTCGGATAAACATAAATAAAAGTATCCAAATTCAATGCCGGCGTATTACATCCATCGTTAATGGTAAGTGTTACCGTACCGGAAGTACTGGGGATATAAGGATAAGGCAAGTCAACAATTTGTGAATCTATAGAAAAGGTATAATCACCATTGCCACCTTCAAGATTATGAACATCAATTAATACGGGTTCACCGGGACAAACAGAATCCCTTGTAACGAATAAACTGCCTGATATTGGTGGATAAACACTTACGGTGGTCGTCATCGGAGCAGTTTGACACCCGTGTGCATCGGTTACGACAACAGAATAATTTGTTGCAACACTTGGCGACACCTCAATTGTATCAATAGTTTCTCCTGTATTCCATTGGTAAGTATATGGATAAGTACCGCCCGTAGCGGCGACCCAAATAGGAATTTCTTGGCCTTCACAAATCGTTTGGTTATCAGAAACATCAGCAATCAGTTGGGAGGGTTCATTAACATGTAAGTTATCTAAAATAAACGAACAACCATGATCATCTGTAACCGTAACGCTATAATTTCCTTCAATTAAACCTGTATGAAGCGTTCCATTAAAACCGGTGTTCCATAGATAAGAATAATCCGGAGTTCCACCGCTTGCCGTAATAGAAATGACTCCATTATTTTCGCCAAAACACCTCACATCCGTAATTTCAGCAGTAACATTCAAAGAAGTAGCCGGTTCTGTTAAAGTAATAGCTGTTTCAAAAGTACAACCCATTACATCGGTAATCGTAACCTGATAATTGCCGGCAGGAACATTAGAAAGATCTTGTGTCGTAGCACCATTGTTCCATACATAAGCATAAGGCACTGTTCCACCGGCAGGCTCTAAATCGACTGACCCGGTAGATTCGCCATGACATAAAATATCAACCCCTGAAATCGTAGCTGTAAGAGGAGCAAAAGGTTGAGGCACATTAAAGGTTTGAGATATCTGACACCCATGACTATCTGTAACCGTCACACTATAATTACCCGTATAAAGTGAATCAATATCTTCAGAAACAGCCCCGTTAGACCACAAATAACTATACGGCGCAGTCCCACCCGATACAGTAATATCTATATTACCGTCATTTCCGCCATAGCAACTAACCTGATGGATTATATTAGCAATATTTAATGCCTGTGGTTCGTCTATCAACTGGGAAATAGTTTCGGTACAACCATTGGCATCTGTAACTGTTACAGAGTAAGGTCCTGCTGTTAGATTGCCAATATCCTGAGACACCTGTCCATTTGACCACAAGTAAGTATAAGGCGGTGTTCCGCCCAAAGCTGTTAAATCAATATAGCCATTGTTACCACCATGACAAAGAATATTGGCAAAGCTATCAATTTGTAAGATAATAGCCGAATCAGGCTCTGTAATCGTAATCGTGTCTGTTTCAACACAACCAACGGCATCAGTAACAGCAAAAGTATAAAATCCGGCAGGTACTTGATTAGCAAAAGTGGTTGTTCCACCCATTGGCGACCATTGATAAGTATATCCCGGTGTTCCTCCGCTCACATTAGCAGAAATTGTACCTGTACTGTCACCATGGCAAAGTACATTGGTTCCTGTAAGGTCAATTAAAATAGGTGGATCCAATTCAACCAAGGTAAAGGAAGTATCCAAACTACATCCATTTGCATCCGTTACTGTTACAGTATAATTTCCTGCGGGTACATTCAACAAGGAATCAACTTGAGAATTGGAATTGTGGATAGTGCCATCAGACCATTCGTAAGTATATGGTGCATCACCGTACTCAATCTGTATAAACATAGTACCGGAACTATCTCCTGCACACCAAATATCGGTAGAACCAATGGCAGTTATTGCCATTTCAGGGTTGGGAATCATGGTTGTGGGGGCAATAGTTGTATCTTGGAAACCGGCCATGTCCCAAGTATTATTATACCATGTTATGGGAATATAACCAAGTGGGTACGACACATTGACAAGCGGCCCTATATGATAGGACCATTTGAGCCCCATTAAGTGAATAAGTGAAGTATCCGTTCCGGGAACATCAATAGGCTCAGAGCAAACATAATCACGCCCGCGATTTTGTTGATTTCTTTCTTCAACCATCAGAGAATCGGATGCTGATGGAAGCGGTGGCATAGAATCATTATCCACAGGCACACAAAATTCAGGCATCGTTGCCGGTGGCAAAACAGGTATCGGAATATTGATGGTAAATTCCAATGCTGTTAGTGCAAATTCAAAAGCCAAACTGTCCCAAGTGTGGTTGGTGATAGTTGGCGAAATACTATGATTAATACCTACATCCATGCTGGGCCAGTCAAAACAAGGCCAGTGAATATGTAAATCGTCGCAAGCAGGGAATGAAATCGTGTCAGCATAACCTGAATCAATAACCGTATTCGCATTATGTGGTTCTGACACATAGTACTCCATGGGAGTAGGAAACGACAAATTGGACCATACCGTAGGACTAAAAGTCAAATCTTGTTGCATAGTACTGCTAAAATTCAGGTCAGCAGTGTGTAAAGAATAGTCAATAGTAATTCCACCACCAACATTATAGGTACCATTGAGCATTGAAAGAAATTGCTGTATGGCAGGACCCTGAGGAGGTGGCAGGAATCCGGCAATAAAACTCAGGAACTGAATTAAGTCTAAATCAAACGAAGCATAAGTAGTATCACCATTGGCAATGATGGATTGGTGACAAGGATCCGAAATATCTAAATGGTCTGTTGTTTCAATGTAGGGAATGGTAATTTGTCCGCTCAGCCCTGTACCTGCAAAATTATTGAATACTATCGGCAAAATGGTATCATGGCAAAAACCTAAACTTCCGCCTTGTGAACAAGGATATATAACTTCGCCTGTTTGTCCATTCAAATAAAAAATATGAATAGTATCACTTGGTATATTAACATCCATAATATTAAAAGTGTCACACGAATAAGCACAAACCTCTGCATCGATATCTAAACCAAAACCAAACAAAACACCAAAGTCAATAATTCCTGCTTGAGGAAAGTGAGAATCCAGTCCCCACCCCGGTAAGACTTCATAATCAGAATTAATGGTTACCCATTGACCGGGATTCCATGTATAATTATCAGGGAAAGTGATATCAACCCTACAAGGATAATACACATCCAACCAACCGGTCGTAAACCCTGTCATAGAGAAGTAAGAACCTACTTCCAGCCATGTATCAATGTCAAACATAGCACCTACCTGTCCACCCAAGACTGATTGTATATAGCCAATAGACATTGTCGTATCATAATAGACATTAAAAAGGGTGGTTGTATAATTAATGTTAAACGGTGAGCCATTAGGTCCCCACATATTTTGATTTGTGCTTTGCCAATCAATATAAGTTGAATAAGTATGTGTTTGCGAAAAACTATTATTCGACATTAAAGAAATAACAAGCAAAATGATAATATATTTAACAAACCTTTTCAATTGTCAAATTTTACAGATAATAAACTATTTAATAAAGTTTCCGCTATTACTTGACGGGCAATAACCGGATAATTAACATTTATCCATATTGTTTTTTGGTAATTGCCGGTAAAAAACATATAACGCTCAAATTCCAATTGCGTATGTAAAGAATCTTTAGCTTCTACTGTAAATGAGACTAAAAAAAGAGTTGCTTTTTTCCCATCATCGGTAACGGTATCCTTTCTACTAATAAAATGGGCATTTTGTTTTTCAATGTATTCAGGTGTGATATTTTTCACTAACATGGAATAGGCCGTACCGTCAATTTCATTAACTTGAATAGTAGATGATGTTGGCGGGTGCAATAAGGTGTTTTTTTGGGGTAAAACAATAAAATATTTAGGCGGCAAAAAAGAGATATCCGTCCCGGGAACATGATAGGCCACACTGTCTATGTTTTCTTGCGAAAACCCACACAGAGAAATGATTAAAAAGGTTAATAAAAATAAAATCTTTCTCATTTCTTTCTCTAAAGCATCTAAAACTTCACAAAGATAGGAATTTTTTTTAATTGAAAAAAAAATTTTTTGATTTTTTTTAACCTGAAATTTATAAATTAATGTTAAAATAAGTAAAATAAAGATTCTTTTTTCGTATCTTTGTAAAAAGAATTTGCCTAGTGTCTTTAAAACGATTTTCCATATCACTACTGTTTCTGTTTCAAACAATTCTCTTATTTGCCACGCACAACCGTGCCGGAGAAATTACTTACCGTCAGATTGGTCCACTGAAATATGAAATAACACTTGTGACCTACACTTATTCTTTGTCTAACGCAGATCGTCCTTCGCTTGAAGTTACATGGGGTGATGGTACTTCATCAATTGTTTTTCGTGACGAAAAAATTTCTTTGCCTAATTATTACAACCGTAACACCTATCATGGCACACATACTTATCCCGGTCCGGGCACTTATGAAATAAAAATGGAAGACCAAAATAGAAATGCCGACATTAACAATATTCCTAATTCTGTCAATGTACCTTTTGCGATTAAAACGGTTCTTCAAATCAATCCTAATGAAGGCAATAATAACACCCCTGTTCTTTTGAATCCGCCTATCGACAAAGCCGCTGTAGGGGAACTGTTTATTCACAATCCTGCGGCTTTTGACAGTGATGGCGACAGTATCTCTTATGGATTAACCACTTGTCTTGGCAACAACGGATTACCTATTTCCGGCTATACATTACCGCCGGCAAGTCACGATTTTTATGTCAACCCCATTACCGGCGATTTAGTGTGGGATTGCCCAACAACCACAGGAAAATACAATGTCGCAATGCTCATTGAAGAATGGCGTAATGGCATTAAAATTGGAAAAATTGTACGAGACATGCAAATTGATGTGGAAAATTCGGAAAATCACCCACCGGTAATTGATTCCATACCGGATATCTGCGTCATGGCAGGTACAACAGTACAAGTATCATTCTCAGTAGTTGACCCTGATAATGACAACATTACACTTGAAGGACAGGGCGGTCCATTTATTTTAGAAAATAGTGCTTCGCTAGCACAGACAATGAATGTTCCCGGCCATGCACAAGGTCAATTCACTTGGCAAACCGAATGCAGCAATGTTAGAAAGCAACCCTACGAAGTCGTTATAAAAGCTACCGATAATCACTACGATTTATCATTGGTACACCTAATGAGTTTTAACATCACGGTAATAGCGCCGGCACCAACTAATTTACAAGCAATTCCCGGCAATACTTCTATTGCTGTAAGTTGGAATCCTGATGTATGTTCCAATGCTGCCGGCTATTTTATTTTTAGACGACAAGGCAGTTATGCCTACACACATGACGATTGCGAAACCGGTATTCCCCCATCAACAGGTTATATAAAAGTAGGTAAAACACAAGGATGGAACACGACCACCTTTATTGATGATAATAATGGCAACGGACTACCTCAAGGTTATGACTATTGTTACCGTGTGGACGCCTACTTTAACGACAGTGCGGAAAGTTATATTTCTGATGAAGTTTGTACACCTTTAGTGAGAGGCATTCCGGTAATGACCAATGTAAGTGTGGAAACAACCGATTCAGTTAATGGCAAAATGTATGTTGCATGGTCAAAACCCATTGATTTTGATTCAGTTTCGGCACCGGGACCCTATAAATACCTGATATGGCATTCTAATGATTTATGGGGAACAAATTTACAACTGATAGATTCTTTGTCCGGTATAGACGATACAATTTATTACGATAGCTTACTCAACACTAAAAACTATCCCTACTCTTACAGAATCGAATTTTATAATGACGAACCCGGCAATAGATTTCTAATTGGTACGCCACAAATTGCTTCGTCCATTTTTTTACAGTCCGCTCCAAATGACAATAGTATCCGGTTATCATTCCAAAAAAATGTACCATGGATAAATTCATCTTATGTTATTTACCGCTGGAATGAATCCTCTTTGTCTTATGACTCCATAGGTGTAACAACTCATGAATATTTTGTGGATTCATTGCTAAAAAACGGTGAACAATATTGCTATAAGGTAAAAAGTATTGGCGGATACAACATTGATGGAATTATCAATCCTATAGTTAATTTTTCGCAAAAGACTTGTGACTCTCCGCAGGACTTAACACCACCCTGTTCTCCCAATTTGTCTGTAACTTCATTTTGCACCAAAGAATATAATGAAATTTCGTGGGAAGTTCCGGATTCTTGTATGAATGATGTCGTAGGTTACAATCTTTATTATTCACCTTATTTAGACGAAACTCTTGAATTCTTAACAACCATTACAGATCCTACACAAACAACTTATAATCACATCCCTGACATGTCTATGGCCGGTTGCTATCAAATTATTGCCTATGATTCAGCAGGTAATAATAGTGTTCCATCAACTAAAATATGTGTGGACAGCTGTAATTACTATAATCTTCCAAATGTTTTTACCCCTGATGCAAACGGAATAAACGATTTATATCATCCGGGCCCCTATAAATTTGTTGACCATGTAAACATGAAAATTTTTAACCGGTGGGGTATTTTGGTTTTTGAAACTGACAATCCGGACATTAATTGGAATGGCAGAATTATGGGAACAGGTGATTTAGTGTCCGATGGTGTTTATTATTACATCTGTGATGTTTACGAATATCGTCTTACAGGTATCGTCCCAAGGAATCTTACAGGATTTATTCATGTTTATGGAAAAGAAGTAAACAGTAACCCGATGAAATAAAACACAAATTATGAGCAATGTGTTTCCATTTCCTGCCTCAAAAATTTGTTTAACATTTATTCTCTTTGGACATCTGTTTTTTTGGGGAAAATCACAAGATTCGCTTTATTTCATGGCCAAAGCATATCTAAGTTATAACCAAACTGATTCGGCATATTTTTTTGTTAATGAAGCAATAAAAAAAAACACAAACGATATTCACTATTGGCTATTGAAGGGCGATATTTTATTTGCACAAAAACATTGGGATGGCGCCATTAACTCCTATCGTTTGGTAGAAAAATATAAACCGGAATGGGTAAACTATCAACTGGCAAAATGTTATAGCCAAACCGGCAATTTTGCGGAAACGGAGAAATACCTAAAACGCTATTTGGAACAACGAAAAAGAATAGAAAGCTATAAGGTTAAATTAGACACTTGTTTTAAACAATTTGCACACACAAAACAATGGGAAAAACTATGGATGAATGATTTTGACAACAACTTTCAAGATTTCCTCAAACAAGTGGAATACAACATCCGATACGAACATTATGAGGAAGCATTAGAACAAATAGACAATTATCTTGTTAATCATCAAAAAAAATATTATTTATATTTTTTAAAGGGGAATATTTTACAAATAATGAATGATAATAATTCTGCATTAGCATCTTATGAACGGGCATACCAACTTAAGCCCAAAGACACAGCAATTGCAAATGCCTATGGTCATCTATTAATAACGCTTAAGAAAAACAAAAAAGCACAATCTGTTTTTGTTCAACTAAACAAAAATAACAAATATAGTTTATCGACACTAAAAGCTATTGGGATAACAAACTATAATCTTAAAAAATATAAAAAGGCACAAGAGGAATTATCAGATTATGTAAAATTCTACTACAAAGACCCGGAAGCAAATTTTTATTTAGCAAAAGTATATTTTGCACAAAAAGCATATTTCAATGCCCTAAAAGCCATCAATATATCTATCCAGGAAGATCCAAACAACTTTGACTATTTATTTACACGCGGAAAAATATATTTAGAAAGTCAAGCTTACTCCTTAGCAAAAAAAGATTTCTTGTTGTCCATGGATATTAGCACTAAAAATGCCGGAGAACTTTTTTTTCTCATCGGAGTTTGTTATCAACACATGGGTGACCCGGGGATGGCTTGCTCATATTGGAAACGGGCTTATGAGCATCAATATATGGATGCTGATGAATATAGAATGAAATTTTGTCAATAATTAAATAAATAATATGTCAACAAATCAATTAATGGATCCCATTGGGAGATTAATGGGATTGCGATACAAATCGCACCCATGGCACGGTGTTTCCATAGGTAAAGATGCCCCTCAAATAATAACTTCATACATTGAAGTTGTGCCAACTGATACAGTTAAATATGAAGTAGATAAGGTAAGTGGTTATTTGCGAATTGACCGTCCACAGAAATATTCAAATGTTGTTCCTGCACTTTATGGTTTTGTTCCTCAAACTTATTGTGGCGAGAGTATTGCTTCATTTTGCATGGAAAAATCCGGGAAAAAAAATATCAAAGGAGACGGTGACCCTTTAGACATCTGCATTTTAACGGAAAAGACCATCACACATGGCGATATTTTAGCAATAGCAAGACCCATTGGCGGCATAAGGATGATAGATGGCAACGAAGCAGACGATAAAATAGTAGCTGTACTTCGAAATGATGTTGTATATTCAAAATACAATGATATTTTAGAATTGCCCGAGATGGTTGTCAAAAGATTAAAACATTATTTTTTGACCTATAAAAATATGCCGGGTATCGAAAAACATGTAGAAATAACAGATGTATATTCTGTTGATGAAGCGCATGAAGTTATCAGACGGTCTATGGACGATTACAAAAAAAAATTTGAATTTCTAAATGATGCTTTATCTAATGTTTGATCAAAAAAATAAATAAATAAAATCCATTTCTGAAAAGATTTGTATTTTTGCACCCATCAAATTTGGACGCGTAGCTCAATGGATAGAGCAACGGCCTTCTAAGCCGTAGGTTGCAGGTTCGATCCCTGCCGCGTTCATTTTTTAAGCATTTACTACTTTCATTAACAATTGACACCAAGTATTCTACGCTTTGATTTCATTTTGGTATGAAACCTTTGCAAAATAATCTCCAATTTATTTAAATGGAGAATTATCCGGAGCTGTTTTTTTTTCCGGTTTTATTAGTATCTTTTTTACTACATTTTTATCAAAAATAGCTTGGTACACAATATTGCCTTTTTCGTCATACAAGGTGTACTTCCCATCTTTCAATCCGTCTTTGTAGTTACATATAACCTGCGGGTTTCCCGATATATAATTTTGAATAAACTTACCATCAAGTCGTCCCATTTTATAGTTTTCGACAGAAATCAAACGACCTCTGACATCCCAATTTTGCCACTTACCATCCTTTTTTCCCATCACATATTTTCCGGCTATTTTTGGTTTTCCGTTTACAAACCATTCTTTGTATTCACCATTTAAAACAGTGTCAACAGTCGTTTTAAATAATCGTGGATTTCCATTAGCATAGTAATGTTCTTCTTTACCTGTTGGTACACCATTATGATAATTAATTTTATAATTTAATTTCCCTGTCTTATAATACCCTATCCATAAACTATCCATAATACCATTAGAAAACTTACCGATATTCTTTAGCTGACCATTTTTAAACCACTCTTTCCACAAGCCGTTTTCCTTACCAGCCACAAAATATCCGTCATGAAATTTCTGTCCATTCTCAAAATAAATTTCCCATTTGCCATCTTTTAGTCCCGATTTATAATGAGCTATTTTCCATATTTGTCCGTTTTCATACCACCAAGTCCATTTCCCGGACATTTTATTTGCCTTGAAATACCCCTCATTGCCTTTCTTTCCAGATGTCCGGTAATAAGTCCATAAGCTATCTTGTAAATCATCCTTAAAAAAGCCATGCATATCTATTGTACCATCTTCTCGCCACCAGGTAGCTTCACCGGATTTTTTTCCATTTGAAAAATTCATGACGGTCTTTTTTTGTCCGTTTTCATACCAATAAGTATGCGTACCAGTCATTTTATCATTCTGATACATGCCTCTGTGTTTTATTTTACCCGACGGATAATAAGAGGTCCAAATAGAGTCACGCTTCCCATTATGAATATAACCCTCTAATTGCACAACACCATTTTTATACCATATTGTATTTTTCCCATTTTCGTAGTTCAATATTGATTTTTTTTCGCCTGTAGGATAATATTCTTTCCAAGCACCGGTTTCTTTTCCCAGTGTATAAAAACCTTCTGATTTTAATTGCCCGGAGGGATACCAATCCTGATAAGTACCATCTTTCCGGTAATTTTTATATTCTGTTTTTAATTTTAATTGATTTGTTCCGGGGAAATATTCCACATAATAACCTGTTCCATTTTTAATAAGCTGGTTCCCCAGTGAATCCCAAAAAGCCACAAAACAAATGGCAGTATCCGTATAATTTAAAATTGATTTCTTTTGTCCGTTTTCATACCATGAAATCCATATACTATCAGGAATATCCCAATAATACTTACCTTC
>Ga0114934_10002625_pt1 | contig 11466 bp, 9 predicted proteins | sample 4SBtaG_2_FD_99695 | JGI IMG/M metagenome (GOLD analysis project Ga0114934, IMG submission 99695) | Deep subsurface microbial communities from Kolumbo volcano to uncover new lineages of life (NeLLi) - 4SBTROV10_white metaG | ecosystem: Environmental > Aquatic > Marine > Volcanic ...
CCTGATTTCGATTCTTTACTTATCAAAACACTAAAAGAACAACAATTTGATATTATTCATTTGGAAAGTCTATTCATGACTCCATATATAGATACAATTAGAAGGTGCTGCGATTCTAAAATAGTATTAAGGTCACATAACCTTGAATATATGATTTGGGAGAAGCTAGCCAGAAAAACGATCAATCCTGCAAAAAAAATCTACTTAAACATACTTTCAAAGCAGTTGAAAGACTATGAAGTAAATATGTTGAATAAAATTGATGGTATTGCAGCTATTAGTTTTGCAGATCAAATTAAATATGAAAAATTAGGATGTGAAAAACCCATGATTACAATTCCATTTGGAATCGATATTAAAAAATATGAATACAAAATAGAAAGCAATACTAGAAAGCAGCTTAATTTTTTCCATTTAGGTTCCATGGATTGGAAACCAAACCTTGAAGCTGTTAGCTGGTTGTTAAACGAAATATGGCCTGTATTATATAGTAATTTTAAAAACATTAATCTACATCTTGCAGGTAGAAAAATGCCTCCCTGGATCTTAGAAGATAAAATTGAAGGTGTAACCAATCATGGTGAAGTAGAATCTGCCAATCAATTTATAAACAGTAATGACATTATGCTGGTTCCTCTTCTATCTGCAGGTGGAATGAGAGTTAAAATTATTGAGGGTATGGCATTGGGAAAAACGGTTATTTCTACTAAAATAGGTGCTGAAGGAATTAATTATAAAGATGGAGAAAATATTTTAATAGCTAATACTATTGAAGAATACAAACAAGTCATTAAAATGTTATTAGAACACCCGCAAATGATCAATAGTATTGGCAATAAAGCTAGAGAATTAGTAAGTAATTATTACGACAATAAAATAATCACTAAAAATCTAATTAAGTTCTATAAAGATGTATCGTAATGAAATTATTTATTCTTACATCTAGATTTCCATATCCTTTAGATAAAGGTGATAAGCTAAGAGCTTATCACCAAATCAAGGAATTAAGCAAGAATAATAGTATCTGTCTGGTTTCTTTAACAGAAAAGAAAATAGATAAAGCTCATATTATTGAGCTTGAAAAAATTTGCACTGAGATCTATGTATTTAAATTAAAAAAATGGAAAATTCTCATTAATCTTTTTGTAGGATTATTCAGCAACAAACCTTTTCAAGTAAAATATTTTTACCAGAGTACAATACATAAAAGAATTAACAGAATCATCAAAGATTTTAAACCAGATCATATTTATTGTCAGCTCATAAGGTGTGCATCATATGTACAACACAACTATCATTACAAAAAGACCATAGATTACATGGATGCTTTTTCAAAAGGAATTGAAAGAAGAATCAATCAATCTGGATGGATGAAACCGATCTTTAAAGCAGAAGCTAATAGATTATTGAAATTTGAAAATCTTTGTTTTGAATATTTCGATCATCATACTATTATATCGGAACAGGATAGAGATTGTATTTTTCATGAAAAAAAAGAAAACATCAAGGTTATTTCCAATGGAATAGATGCTAATTACTTTAAACCACTAAAAACAAATAAAAGTTTCGACCTTGTCTTTGTAGGAAACCTAAGCTATGCTCCCAATATAGATACTGCTATCTATATCTGCAATGAATTATTACCAGCACTGTTAACAAAAATACCAACCATCTCCATTCTTATTTCTGGAGCTAACCCAACTAGAGCTGTTAGTAGCCTTCAAAACGAACATGTAACTGTAAAAGGATGGATCGAAGATATTAGAACTTCATATGCCTCCGCAAAAATTTTTATTGCACCCTTAAGAATTGGTACAGGTCTTCAGAATAAATTATTAGAAGCCATGTCAATGGAGATACCTTGTATAACTTCAACTATGGTTAATAAAGCATTAATGGCTACTGATAAAAAAGATCTTTTAATAGGAGATAATAAAGAGGAATACATTGAATTGATCCTTCAACTATTGAATAATGAACAGCTATGTAATAGTATAGGGAAAAACGGAAGAAAATACATTGTCGACAACTTTAATTGGAAAACCAGTACACAACAACTTGAAAAAACCTTTCAATAACTAGTTGTAATGATTAAATGAAAATCATTTTTAATGTAGTAAATTTGCAATAAATTAAAATACTTTATGAGTTATTCTATGAATACTATTGAGGAGGCACTAGAGGACATAAAATCAGGCAAGATCGTTATTGTGGTAGATGATGAGAACCGTGAAAACGAGGGTGACTTTGTAACTGCAGCAAGAAACGCAACACCTGAACTGATCAATTTCATGGCCACTCATGGAAGAGGACTGATCTGCACACCTCTTATAGAAGAAAAATGTGATGAGCTAGGACTAGAAATGATGGTAGACTCAAACAACTCTCATTTTGATACCCCTTTTACTGTATCTGTAGATTTAATTGGTAAAGGTTGTTCTACTGGAATTTCTGCAAGTGACAGGGCCAAAACAGTGCAAGCACTCATAGATCCTAATACAAAACCAAATGACCTTGGAAAACCAGGTCATATATTTCCTTTAAGAGCTAAAGCAGGTGGTGTACTTAGACGAGCAGGTCATACAGAAGCTGCAGTTGATCTTAGCCGTCTTGCTGGATTTGAACCTGCAGGTTTAATAGTAGAGATCATGAATGAAGATGGATCTATGGCAAGATTTCCTGAGCTTTCAAAGATCGCTGAAAAATTTGATCTAAAGATAATTACTATTGAAGATCTGATTTCCTATAGAATGAAGCATGAAACGCTTATTGAAGAGTTGGTAGAAGTAAATATGCCAACCAAGTATGGAGATTTTAAACTAAAGGCTTTTAAACAAACAACTACTGGAGAAGAACATTTAGCCTTAATTAAGGGTAAATGGAATAAAAATGAACCTATAATGGTTCGTGTACATTCCTCTTGTTTTACTGGTGATATTATTGGCTCTTTAAGGTGCGATTGTGGAGATCAATTGGCATCTGCAATGAAAATGATCGAAAAGGAAGGTAAAGGAGTAATCATCTATATGAACCAAGAAGGTAGAGGAATAGGACTCATTAACAAATTAAAAGCATACAAGCTTCAGGAAGAAGGATATGATACGTTAGATGCTAACCTAAAATTAGGCTTTAAAGGAGATGCAAGAGATTATGGAGTAGGCGCACAAATTTTAAGATCAGTGAATATCTCAAAAATGAAACTCCTTAGTAATAACCCCAAAAAACGTACAGGTTTGATTGGATATGGACTTGAAATAATAGAAATTTTACCTATTGAAGTCAATTGTAATATTCACAATGAAGAATACCTAAAAACGAAAAAGGAAAAAATGGGACATGACCTTAAATTGAACAAACCCAACTAAAAGAATCAATATACCATTTGCTTATTCAGAAAGTCAATTACATTCTTTTCAATTCTTTCCTTAGGATCTCCTATATCTGATTTAACAAAAGTTTCACCACTAACATTTTCATATAATTCAATGTATCTTTCAGAAACAGAGTGAACAAATTCATCTGTCATTTCAGGTATTTGTTGACCTTCTTTTCCTTGGAAACCATTTTCCATTAACCACTCTCTTACAAACTCTTTACTTAATTGCTTTTGATTTTCATCATTAGATAACCTTTCCTCATAACCATCAGCATAAAAATACCTACTAGAATCTGGCGTATGAATCTCATCAATCAAATAGATCTTACCCTCTTTTTTACCAAATTCATATTTAGTATCTACTAGAATCAAACCTCTTTCAGCAGCTATCTCTGTACCTCTCTGAAAGATTTGACGTGTATAGTTTTCAAGCTGAACGTAATCAGCTTCACTTACCAATCCTTGTGCAATGATCTCATCTCTAGAAATATCCTCATCATGGCCTTCAGCAGCTTTGGTAGATGGAGTAATAATTGGATGGGGGAATTTCTGATGTTCTTTCATTCCTTCTGGCATCTCAACTCCGCATAATAACCTTTTACCCGATTTATAAGTTCTCCAAGCATGACCTGTAAGGTATCCTCTAATTACCATTTCCACTTTAAATGGCTCACAATAATGTCCTACAGTTACATTAGGATCTGGGCTAGCTAAATGCCAGTTAGGTACAATATCTTTAGTTGCTATTAGAAATTTTTCGGCTAGTTGATTTAACACCTGACCTTTGAAAGGTATTCCTTTAGGTAAAACAACGTCAAATGCTGATATTCTGTCACTTGCAACCATCACTAAAAGGTCATCGTTGATGTTATAGACATCTCTAACCTTACCTTTATAAACGGCTTTTTGATTAGGGAAATTAAAATTAGTTTCTGTTATTGATGTCATTGTATTAACTTTTAAAAGCTTTAATTATTTTCTTTACTAATTGATGCCTGATCACATCTTGTTCATCTAAAAATATGATAGATATTCCTTTTGTTTCATCAAGGACTTGAATTGCCTTTTTTAATCCACTTCGTTGATTTTTTGGAAGATCAACCTGTGTAACGTCTCCAGTAATAATAAATTTAGCAGATTTACCCATCCTGGTTAAAAACATTTTCATTTGACTTTCAGTAGCGTTCTGACCCTCATCTAATATCACAAATGCATTGTCGAGTGTTCTACCTCTCATAAATCCTATAGGTGCAATTTGAATGACACCTGAATCCATATATTCTGCTAATTTTTCAGGGTTGATCATGTCTTGTAAAGCATCATACAAAGGCTGCAAATACGGATCCAACTTTTCTTTTAAATCTCCAGGTAAAAACCCTAAATTCTCACCTGCTTCTACAGCAGGCCTTGTTAAAATGATTTTACGAACTTCTTTATTCTTTAGCGCTCTTACTGCTAATGCTACTGAAGTATATGTTTTTCCTGTCCCAGCTGGACCAATAGCAAAAAGCATGTCGTTGTCCTCTATAGAAGCCACCAATCTCCTCTGATTATGAGTCCTTGGCTTTACTAAAATACCCCTGTTTCCAAAAACCAGCACATCATCAGACGAATTAAGTATCTCCCCCCCTTTTTCACCTAATAAATTCTCAATGTTGTTCTCATTTAAAGAATTGAATTTATCTAAATGGGCTAACAACAATTTTAAGCCAGCATCAAAACTATTTATGCTCTTCTGGTCCCCCATCACTTTTACTTCGGAGCCCCTTACTACAATTTTTAATTTTGGATAGTAAGACCTAATTAGTTTTAATTTACTTTCTCTTACTCCAAACAATTCTGTTTGATCAACATAGCTAATGTCAAATGTATTTTCCTTCACAAATCTTTGATCTATTTTGCTAATAATTTAATTACTTTTGGAGTTCAAAGGTAATAATTAGGACTTTAAAATTCCTAAATAAATATGATAATTACATTAACAACTGACATGGGGCTTAAAGACTACTATGTAGCCTCTATTAAAGGATCTATAATTAAAGAATTACCTGAAGTAAGAATTATAGACATCAGCCATTCCATCCAACCATTCGACATCTCACATGCTGCTTTTGTAATTAAAAATTGTTACAAAGAATTTCCAAAGGGCACCATCCATGTAATTGGGATCAACCCTGAAGCTAATGACAACTGTTCACATCTAATCGTAGAGAATCATCAACAATATTTTATTGGTGCTGATAATGGAATCTTTTCATTACTATTTGAAAAAGAACCTGATGCTATATGGGAAATCTCAATAAATGAAGAAAGTAATTCCTATTCATTTCCAACTAAAAACATTTTTACTAAAGCCGCATGTCATATTGCAAGAGGAGGATTACCTTCTGTAATAAGTAAACCAATAGCATCTTATAATAAAAGAGAACTATTTAGAGCAACGGTAGACCCAGATGTCATAAAAGGCACTGTCACTTATATTGATTCCTATGGAAATTTAATTACTAACATCTCTCAACAACTTTTTAATGAAATTTGTAAAGGAAGACCTTTTAAGATCTTTTTAACTAGGTCTGGCTATTCCATTAATAAAATTCATTTAAAATATGGAGATGTACCAGAAGGTGAAAAGGTGGCTCTATTCAGCAGTAGTGGCTTACTTGAAATTGCTATTAACAAGGGTGTGGATGGGTCTGGAGGTGGAGCCAGTCAGCTTTTTGGATTAAAGTTAAATGACACCATCACAATCGAATTTAAAAACTAATGATCACTCGAATAGTAAAACTAACTCTTGAACCAAAAAAGGTTGAAGAATTTAAAATCTTTTTTAAAGACAAAAAATCAGCTATTGAAAACCATGAAGGGTGTTATCAAGTAATTCTTTTACAGGACATAAAATATTCAAATATCTTTTTTACATATAGTCATTGGGAAAACGAAATGACATTGAATAATTATAGAAATTCAGAATTATTCAATAAAATATGGAAGTATGCTACCAGCTGCTTTTGTGATCGCCCTCAGGCATGGACATTAAAGGAAAAATGATCTTTATAAATACTCAAGACCCATTAATAGAATATCATCCATCTGTGAATTATCCCCCATCCAGTTTTTAAGGAAGTTACTTGCAATTTTATATTGGTCATCCATTGGAGCTGAAGCTAATTGGTCCAATAATTCATTAAAGCCAGACATTTTTAATTTTCTCACTTTTTCACCCCCAAACTGATCGGCATAACCATCAGAAAATAGATAAATAAAATCACCTTTTTTTAATTGAAATTCTTTAGTAGTGTATTCCTTGTTTGCTAAAGCAAATCCACCTATAGAATAACGATCACCACTTAAAATATTTATACTTCCATTTCGATAAATATGACATGGACGCATAGCTCCTGAAAACTTAAGCTTACCTGTTTTCCTGTTAATAGTGATAATGGCAAGGTCCATCCCATCTTTATTAGATTCATAATCATCTTTTTGATGGAGAACAGTTTTTATATTCACATCAATTTCTTTAAGAATATCAGCAGGATCTAGCTTCTTATGAAAAACAATGGCTTCATGGATCAATATAGAACCAATCATGCTCATGAAACCTCCTGGAACTCCATGCCCAGTACAATCTGCACATACTAATATAATCTCATCGCCAATTTCTTTGATCCAGAAAAAATCACCACTTACTATATCTTTAGGCTTATATAAAACAAAACTAGAAGGTAGTATTGAGTCAAAATGTTCCTTTTCAGGCAACACCTGTATTTGAATACTTTTAGCATAATTTATACTATCTGTCAAATCTTTATTGATTTCCTCAATTTTTTCTTTCTGATTGACAACTTCCTTTGTTCTCAATGCCAGCTGATTTTCAAGTGTTTTCTGGTATTTAATTAAATTTCTTTCTCTTAATTTAATAACGAGTGTCACCAAAAGAATAACTAAAATAAATATGCTTAAATAAAACCACCATTTTTTCCAAAATGGAATTTCTATGAAGATCTTGAATTCAACAACATCACCCATTATACCATCTGAATTGTATGATCTTACTTGAAAAACATATTCACCATCTGATAATTTAGGGTATTTAGTTGAATTCTGAGTAAGCTTATCGGACCACTTTTCTTCATACCCAATTAACCTAAATTCATAGGTAACTTCATCCGATTTTCTTAAGCTTAAACCATTAAATAAAAATTCAACATCATATTCACCAAAAGGCAAGCTTATTTGATCAGTGACATTTTTTAACTGGTCGTTGATTTTTATTTTTTTAATAGATGTAATGGGAGGAATTTTATTAATAAACTCCTCATCAGCATTATATCGAACAATACCATTGTCGGTTCCAAACCATAATTCATTTCCCCAATTAGATATCGCTGATTCAGAGAAACTGATGTTTAAACCATCCTGTTCATTGTAATACTTAAATTCTCCTCTCTCTTTATCGAATTTACTAACACCTCCATCGTGTGTCACCCATGTATTATTTTTATTGTCTATAGAAACACCATAACAATAATTGGACAATAGACCATCTGAAGCATTGTATTGTAAAACAAAGCTCATACCGGCTTCTTGAGTTGAATCACCAGTAATAACAAAAAGCCCATTATCCTTAGATGATATCCATAAATTATCATAATCATCTGCTTTGATCATATTTATATTAACAAGGTTCAATTGATCTGATAATTGAAAATTCCTAATATCTTCAGCATGAAATTCAGATAAAAATGCACTTTTTGTCCCTACATAAACAACCTCTTTATGCTTATATATATATCCTACTGAATTATGAGAGAGTCCAGTTGAAATATTATAGGAAGTAATGCCAAGAGATTTTTCATCTACCTTAAAAACACCATTCAATGTTCCCGCCCATAATTTTCCTTTTAAACTACATATAGACCGAATACTATTACTAAGTAGATCAGACGATAATTTAATTTTCTTAAACTGACTTTCATTATTAACTTTATAATAAAGTCCTTTTTCTTCTGTACCTACAAATAATGTACTATCCGAATTAAAAGCAAAACAAGTTATTTCATTTTCTGGAAGGCCATTACTAACACCCCATTTGTTAATTTCATTAAAATCGTGTTTACTGTACTGTATGAGTTCACCCTCTGATGCAACATATAAATGAACATCATTTACTAGCAGATATGAATACTTTTTAGGTATCACTTTATCTCTAAAAAAGAAAGTGAAATAATTGTTAGCCTTAGACGCTATTCCTTCACCAACTGTACCTACCCACAACACGCCTTCCCTATCAATTAATGAGGTGTTAACTGCATTGGTTTTAAGACCACTGAACTGATTGTATTTTTCAATAATCTTGTACTCACCATTAATAGCTATTTTTAATACACCTTGCTTAATTGAACTAACAAACAACATGTTGTTTGTTAAATAAAGGTCTTTAATAATAATATTTGGATTAAAATTGCTGATGTTTATTTTTTTACAGCTATAAACACTTTTTGATTTTTCCAATTGATAAATACCAGATTGTTTAGTAGCTATAATTAAATTACCTTGATCATCTTCAACTAGATCCACAACAGATAAATCAGATAACTCTTGGATCTCCATCACCTTATAGATGCTTTCTTCATCTTCATAATAATCGTAAACATCCAAACCTTTATCTGTCCCTATAAACATTCTTCCATCATTGAAAAAACAAATTGACTGAATAAGGTCCCCATAAAAATCATCTAGAAAAAATTGAAATTCCCCATTTTGATCTATATAATAGATTCCTTTATTTTGAGTTGCAAACCAAATTTTATTTCTTTCATCTTCAACAATTGAATTAACAATTGAATTGATTCCATGTCCTGGATGAATTTTCTGAAATTCCTTATTACTATATTTAGAGGCTCCACCCTTTTTATGTCCAAACCAAATATTGCCTTTTTAATCTTTATAGGATGATGATATAAAATATTTAGAAAGACCATTTTCTGAATTAAACATTTGGAATGCCTTTCCATCATAAACAGCAACACCCTCAGATGTACCAACGATTAACAAGCCATTTTCATCCTGATCTATAGAATAAATAAAAGTATTACTTAAACCCTGGTTCCTGCCTAAATGCTCAAACTTATATTCCTGACCATTTGCTAGAAAAAAACAAAAAATAGATAGAAAAAAAAACTTGACCCTTAAAACGTACTTCATATTCCTATATCTAGTTTTATCTTGATGGCACAATTACTACATTACCTTTATACTTAGGAACACCCCCAATTGGAACAGAGAAAAAAGGCAATGTTTCGCCATATTGATTGGTAATATAAAATACTACATTATTGTTAGATATATTAGATGCTTCATCTGCTTGAAATTGTATATCAAGTGATGTTCCCTTTTCTGATTTTTTTACATAATAAACACTTTCAGCTTTTTCACCATCACCAGAAACTGCCAAATTTTTTGCAAAAGTAGATACAGAATATAATTTAATCGCTCCTCCATGGTCCCAGTCAAAATTGGTTTGTTTAACAGACACAACCTTGTTATCTACAAAAGGATAAATATGACAGATCTCATTTATATTTACTGGCAATCGAAATGAATATTCAAATGTAAAAGCATTTCCTCCATTTACAGGAATATTATTAGTAGCTGAAGCGCTTAAAAAATACCTATATAGATTACCATCGTCACCTTCTAATCCTTCAGCAATTAATTTAAAAACATATCCATAATATTGCTCAGAATATTCACCTTCAGAAGGATTAAAAGGCCCCATAGCAAACCATTTTCCATCTAAAGATTGATCTTCGCCAAAAGAATAGGAAACTATCACATTACCACTTTTATAGTTACCAACAGGGTCAACTCCAGTAGCATCCTTTTCGGAAATACATCCACTACCACCATATAGTGTAAAACTTGTAAAAGAATTGAACTTTTTATTAGACCCATTATTTAACTCATCGTATTCTCCACCAATTTCAGGATCAAATACTCTTATATAAAATGGCTTTTTATAATCTTTTGGTATAGTAAAGAAAAAAGTTTGAGAATGATCGTCATCACCATATGATGAGCTTGCCTTTTTACTAAATGTAACAAGAAAAGGAATATTTTCTTCCTTAGCAGGCACAGGTTGCGCTAATAAATACAAATAGCTAAATGAAAAAAATACGAATACCCATATTTTCATAACAATTAATTTACAAAATATTAATCATATTTTTTAATTACACCTACAACCTTTTCTGGATCAGCTTCATTCCATGAAACATATTTAATTTCATGATTTGCACCTTCAACTACAATTTGTTTTTCAAATCGTAAATTACCGTCAATAATCCAATAGTATTTATCATAAATAGTAATACATGTACTAGCATCACCGTAAAAAACATGTTTACTGTCTTGAATTTCATGTACAATATAAGGTTTATCGTCAGTTAATATCTCTATATCCTGTTGATGAATATTTTTATATTCTTGTTCTAAAGAATGATCTATAATATTCAAAGACATTGAATAAGCACCTATTTCATCAAAACAATACTCAAAATTATTTCCTTTTTTAATTATTCCGTTCCCCATATCCCAAACAAGCTCAATATCATTACTAGTTTCATATTCTTCATCATTGAAAATAAAACAAAAATTAGGTTCTATTTCATGAAACGTATCTACTCTTGGAAGCTGTGAGTTAAAATAGATGATATGATCCAGAGATGTTTTTCTATTAGTAGAAAAATAACCTTCTTGCAACCCATCTAATAAAAAGATAGAAAAATCATCTTTAGGAGAATTAATGGGTTCCCCTAAGTTCTTTGGTTGAGTCCACCCATCTTTTGAACGATTAGAAACATAAAGGTCTTTCTCTCCAATTCCACCAGGCCTATCAGAATTAAAAAACAATTGATTTTTATATAAATAGGGAGTAGACTCTCTAAATTCTGTATTAATTTGAGATCCTATATTTTTTGGCTCTGACCATTCTCCATTAATGTATTCACAATAATACAAATCTGAAAGACCTTTACCTCCTGGCATATCACTGGCGAATATCATTAAGCTTTCATCTTCACTTATAG
>Ga0114934_10002627_pt1 | contig 11453 bp, 9 predicted proteins | sample 4SBtaG_2_FD_99695 | JGI IMG/M metagenome (GOLD analysis project Ga0114934, IMG submission 99695) | Deep subsurface microbial communities from Kolumbo volcano to uncover new lineages of life (NeLLi) - 4SBTROV10_white metaG | ecosystem: Environmental > Aquatic > Marine > Volcanic ...
ATCACAATATTTAAAATTTAACATATTATAAAAAATATGCTAAATCCGGTTACTTAAATATAACTCTAAATGTACTGCCTTTCCCCTTTTCCGACTCTACAGTAATTTCGGCATTGTTTATTTTGCAATAATTTTTAACCAATGCCAATCCCAATCCGTTCCCGTCATAGTGCCTTGTGTAACCTTGTTCTTCTTGTGAAAACGATTCAAAAATTTTTTCATATACTAAAAATCCAAACGCATTAATGTTTTAACACATCTCAAAAAAATAATATTGCTTTAACTATAATCGAACCAATAATAATATTGTTTAATACTAAATACTGTGTTCTATTTCACAAATTAAACTAAAGACAATTATACGCAGCTATGAAAAACAAATAAAACCTAAGTAATTGGGTATTTGCAAATATACATTATTCTAAAAAAAAATATTTGTAAAATTATTATCCAAAACATTGTTATTTTTGAAACGTCTTAAGTAAATATTAATGGATTATATATGATATTTAAACAAATTCTCAGTACAAAATAATTTCAAAAATCAAACAAACTAAAAGGTGTAAAATGAAAGTAAAGTATTTTTTTGTGTTTTTACTTTTGGGCGCAATATCGATCTGTTCAGCTCAAAGTAAAAAAATTGATTTTACCGAATACGATTTAAGCAATGGTTTGCATGTAATTCTGCACAAGGATACATCAACTCCAATTGTTGCAATTTCGGTATTATATCATGTCGGTTCTAAAAATGAACAACCCAATAGAACAGGTTTTGCTCATTTTTTTGAACATTTAATGTTTGAAGGTTCACCTAATATTAAACGTGGCGAGTTTATGAAAATTGTTCAGAATAATGGCGGTGAATTGAATGCCAATACTACTCAAGACAGAACTTATTATTACGATTTACTTCCGTCAAATCAATTAGAGCTTGGGTTATGGCTCGAATCGGAAAGAATGTTTCACCTTAAAATTGACAGTGTAGGAGTTGAAACACAGCGAAAGGTTGTTAAGGAAGAAAAGAAACAGAGATTAGATAATCAGCCTTACGGAACAGTTATACAGGAAACCTTTTCACACGCTTACAAAGTTCATCCTTATCGCTGGGTTCCAATCGGTTCGGCTCAGTATATAGACAAAGCTACTTTACAAGAATTTAAAGATTTTCACAAAGAATTTTATGTGCCTAACAATGCTGTTTTAACAATTGTAGGTGATATAAATATTGACCAAACTAAAAAATGGGTAGAAAAATATTTTGGAACAATACCGAAGGGAACGGAAAAAATTTACAGACCTACTGTAGTTGAGCCTCCGCAGACTGCCGAAGTTAGAGATACGGTTTATGACAATATTCAGCTGCCTTTGGTTTTATTTGCATATCACATTCCAAAAGAAAATAGCAAAGACGCTTATGCTTTGGATATGCTTACAACTTTACTTTCTAAAGGTAAAAGCTCACGTATGTACAAAAATCTTGTTGATAAACAGCAAGTAGCTTTGCAGGCAGGTGCATTTCCAATGTCTCTTGAAGATCCCGGATTGTTTTTAACTTATGCAATTGCAAATGCAGGCAAAACCGGTGATGAACTTGAGAAAGCAATGAACGAACAAATTAATTCCGTAATTAAAAAAGGACTTACGGACAAGGAGTTTGAAAAATTACGAAATCAGGAAGAAAGCAGTTTTGTAAACAGCAATTCTACAGATGCCGGTGTTGCAGCAAGCCTATCCAATTATTATGTGTTTTATCACAATACTAATTTGATAAACACTGAATTGGATAAATATATGGCAGTTACAAAAGCAGATATTCAACGAGTAGCAAAGAAATATTTAACAAAGAAAAACAGAGTTGTTTTATACTATTTGCCAAAATCAGCTAAAAAATAAATAAATTTATTCAAAGAATTAAAAATTTTGGAGTATAAATTATGAAAAATAGAATTTTATCCGTAGTCTTGATGTTATTATTAAGCATTCCGGCTTTCGGACAGTTAGACAGAAGTATTCGTCCGCAACCAGGTCCGGCACCGGTTATAAAATTAGGGCAATACAATAAATTTAAGTTGGATAACGGACTTACCGTAATTGTTGTTGAAAACCACAAATTACCGGTTGTAAGTTTTTCTTTAAGACTAAAGTACGACCCGATTTTAGAAGGCGATAAAGCAGGTTATGTTAGTTTAGCCGGACAATTACTTGGAACAGCAACAAAGAACAGAACAAAAGATCAAATAAATGAACAAATTGATTTTATTGGTGCGTCATTATTCCCGTCAGCTACCGGAATTTATGCGTCATCACTTACAAAGCATACGAAAAAATTACTCGATATCATGTCGGATGTTTTGTTAAATCCGGTTTTTAAACAGAATGAATTGGATAGATTAAAAAAGCAAACAATATCAAGTTTAAAAGCTGCAAAAGATGACCCTAATGCAATTGCTAGAAATGTAATGAATGCTTTGGTTTACGGCAAAAAACATCCTTATGGTGAAATTAAAACTGAAAAAACAGTAAAAAATATTACATTGGATGAATGTAAGAATTTTTATAAAACATATTTTCATCCTAACATTGCTTACCTTGCAATAATCGGTGATATAAATATGAAAGATGCAAAGAAACTTGCGGAAAAATATTTTGGTGATTGGAAAAAACAAGATGTTCCGACACATAAATATAAAACCCCGAGAAAACCGCTTTTTAGAAAAGTAGCACTTGTTGATAGAGCAAGCTCAGTACAATCCGTAATTGACATAGCGTATCCTATTAAATTAGCTCCCGGAACTCAAGATGCAATTACCGCTAAGGTTGTGAACAAAATTCTCGGCGGTGGTGCAACGGGAAGACTGTTCCAAAATTTGCGTGAGGACAAAGCATTCACTTATGGTGCTTATTCAAGAATAAATGCAGATGAATATGTAGGAGATTTTGATGCTTTTTGTGAAGCTCGCAACGCAGTTACAGACAGTGCAATTACGCAATTTCTTTATGAAATGAAAAGAATTAGAAAAGAACCTGTAACTACAAAAGAGTTGGCTGCTGCCAAAAACTTTTTAACCGGACAATTCGGGCGTTCACTTGAAAGACCGCAAACTCTTGCTTCGTATGCTCTAAATATGGAAATGTACAACTATCCGAAAGATTATTACAAAAACTATTTGAAAAATCTTAATGCGGTTACTGTAAAAGATGTTCAAAAATTTGCAAAAAAATATATTAAGCCAAATAATTCAAATGTAATTGTTGTAGGCAATGCAAGCGAAATAGCTAAGAAACTAAAACAATTTAGTATTAGCGGCGTAGTAAATTATTACGATAAAAATGCCGTGAAATACGATCCGTCGGCAAAAGCAATTCCCGCCGGTGTTACGGCAATGTCGGTTTTTGATAAGTATATTAAAGCAATCGGTGGTGAGAAAAAACTTCGTTCTGTTAAAGATCGTAAAACTGTGATGAAAGGGAAAATTCAAGGTTATGATTTTACTATCACAATTACACAAAAAGCTCCAAATAAATATCATTCGTTTATGGATGCAGGTGTAATGCAGCAGACTCAAGTGTTTGACGGCAAAAAAGGTGTTTCTTCAGGTATGGGCCAATCGAAACCTATGACTAAAAAGCAAATTCAAGATATGAAAATTTCAGGGTTACTGTTTTCTGTCTTAGCCTATAAAAATCCCGATGTTAAGAAAAAAATAACGGGGATGGAAAAAGTGAATGGAAAAGAAACTTACAAGGTTTCATTAACATTTCCTTCCGGTAAAAAGATTACAGAATATTATAATGTTGATGACGGTTTGAGAGTAAAAGAAGTTTCCAGTATTAAAACCCCCCGTGGAAGTTTTTCACAATCAACTGAATTTAGCGATTACAAAGCGGTTGATGGAATAAAATATCCTTTCAAAATTTCACAGCAAGTCGGACCGCAAAGTATTAACATGACGGTTTCATCTGTTGAAGTAAACAAGGGTGTTAAAGATTCGCTTTTTGAAGTAAAATAAAATATCCATTTTATCGGGGAACGTTGTCTATTCAATGTTCTCCGGTACTTTCCATTAATTAAACATCAGCAAATTATGAAAATTTCAGCAATCGTTTTTGATCTTGGCAATGTACTTATTCCATTTGATTATGATATAATTTTAAATAAACTAAACGGCATAAAATCCGGTTTGGGCAATAGATTTGCCGAACGATACAAAAACAATTATTCGGTTCATCGCAAATTTGAAACTTGGGAACTTAGCGACGATGAGTTTTTGAACATTATGATGGAATGGACTGAAAATACTCTATCAAAAGGTGAATTCTGCGAACTCTATTCGGATATATTTGTTGTAAACAATGATGTCGCTTCATTGCTTCCCAAACTGAAAAAGAATTATAAAATGGTTTTGCTTTCAAATACAAACAGTATTCATCAAAAATACGGTTGGGAAAATTATGACTTTTTAAAATACTTTGACAAATTGATATTATCACATGAAGTCGGCGCCGTTAAGCCGGACACAAAAATCTACAAAGCCGTAGAAGAGTTTACAAATCTCCCTTCGGCAGAACATTTGTTTATTGACGATGTTGAAGAATATGTTAACGGGGCAAAGAATGTTGGTTGGAATGCAGTACAGTTTGTTGGTTACGAAAAACTAATTACAGATTTTAAAAATTACAACATTTCATTTTAAACTTTATTCGAAAATCACATAATAAAAAACCCGCTCAAATGAACGGGTTTTGTGTATAAACTAATAGCTCAACTAAGTTGTTTAAGATTTCCCTTCCCAAACCTGAACAAGAGTAACAATCATTTTTGTAGCCATTTGCATATCTTCCACTGCAACGTATTCGGTTATACCGTGGAAATTATGTCCGCCGGCAAATAGATTTGGTGTCGGCAATCCCATAAAACTTAAACGTGAACCGTCTGTGCCGCCGCGAATTGCCGATTGAATAGGAGTAACACCTAAAATATTCAAAGCTTCAACAGCATACTCTTCGATATGCGGATGTTGATTCAAAATATTTTTCATATTTCTGTATTGTTCAATCACTTTAAACTCAAATGTTGCCCCCGGATAATCGGCAACGGCTTTTTCAACTAATCCTTTTAAGAAATCTTCAAACTCTGCAAGTTTGGTATCAACAAAATCACGAATAATAAATTTAACAATTGTCTTATCTTCATTCCCGTTTATTGAAACAGGATGAACATAACCTTCTCTTCCTTCGGTAGTTTCGGGTGATAGTCTGTCCTTCGGAAGCATTTCAATAAAATGTGCGGCAACTTTTTGAGCATTTACCATTTTGCCTTTAGCATATCCGGGATGAACATTTATGCCGTTAAAAACTATATCCACCGCATCGGCACTGAATGTTTCAGTTTCAACTTCGCCTCTTGTTCCACCATCAATAGTATATGCAAAATCAGCTCCGAATTTTTCAACATCAAAATGATCGGCACCTCTGCCAACTTCTTCGTCGGGTGTAAAACATACTTTTAATGTTCCGTGTTTAACTTCAGGATGTTGTACAAAATAATTCATTGTATCCATAATTTCAGCAATACCGGCTTTGTCATCAGCACCAAGCAATGTATTTCCGTCAGTTGTAATTATATCAAATCCAATCATATCTTTCAATTCAGGATTATTATCTGCTGCAATAACTTTTCCGTTTAACAAAGTTATATCGCCGCCTTGATAATTTTTTAATATCTGCGGTTTAACATCTTTACCGGTTATTGCCGGAGAAGTATCTACGTGTGCAATAAATCCAATTACCGGAACATCTTTATCCGTGTTGCCCGGTAATGTTGCCATTACATAACCATACTCGTCCATTGCAGCATCAGATAAACCGATTTGTTTTAATTCTTCAACAAGTGCTTTGGAAAGTTCCAATTGCTTCGGATCACTTGGAAATGTTTCCGACTCTTCATCGGATTGTGTATCATACTTAACGTAATCGAGAAATCTGTTTACACACGTAAACTCATAATTTTCATCGAACATAACTACCTCTTAATTTTAGTGAAAAACAATAAATATACAATAAGGAATATTATCGAAATCGATTAAAAATTACAACTAAAATAAACTTCAAATCATGCAATAAACAAGGCTTATTAAATATTCGACTAATATTTTTGTTAAAGTCATAGCGCAGCAAGCTGCAATAAAAAAATGATTTAAGAATCCGTCTGCGCCGAGACAGGCAAGGATTAATGATTCGCCACGGCGAATCGTTATTCAAAAAATGTGTAAATTTTGTAAAAAAATGTAACATTCGGCTTTGACGAATCGAAAATTTGGCTCTGAAGAATAAATTTTCCAAAGTATGATGCATAATTTCTTAACAAAAAACCAGGATTTAGTTATAAATACTATAGCGCAGCAAGTTACAAGTTGCAAGATAAAAGAATAAAGTCGTAGATCAGGCTTTTTGACTGGTAAAAAGACAATCGCTCACTCACTCACAGAAGTTCTGTCCACTGGACTCTGTGAGTGAGCGAATGTTACCGAAATTTGAAATAGTGATCAATATTATAAATCAGACTGTCATTTCGAGTTGTTTTTACACTGAATCTTTTGCAATTTTTATAAATCTTTACAAAAAAAAGAAGGATTTATTTGCCAATACTATATATTGTATATTTAACATCACATTTTTTATAAAAAAGTAAAATATTGCTTTCAAAAAAAAATTCGATTGAAATAAAACGTACACTTAAATTAGCAGTCCCGGTATCATTCGGACAGCTGGGACATATAATGATGGGTGTTGAAGATTCCGTAATGGTCGGAAAAATCGGTGCTGCACCGCTAGCGGCAGCCTCGCTTGTAACCGGAATTTTCTTTTTAATACTTGTCATCGGATACGGGGTTTCTTCTGCCGTTACACCGCTTACCGCTATTTCCGAAGGTTCAGGGGAAAAAGGTGAATGCGGAATTATTTTAAGAGAAGGCTTGTTAGTATCAGTTGCTTTTTCCGCAATTATTACAGCCATTTTATTCCTTATATCCCAAAATATGGAATTACTTGCTCAGCCGATTGACGTAACAAATTTCGCAAGTTCCTATTTATTTATTCTTGCAATGTCAGTTTTACCGATGATGCTGTTTCAAAATTACCGCAATTATCTTGAAGGACTTTCAATGGTAAATCCTCCAATGATTATTGCATTGTTGGCGAATATCGGTAATATATTTATTAACTGGCTGTTGATTTATGGCAATTGGGGAATGCCGAAACTCGGTCTTGATGGTGCAGGTTTCGCAACATTATTTACAAGATCCGGAATGGCTGTTGCGATAATTTTGTATGTACATTTATCATCAAAAAATAAAAATTATCTTTATTTAATTTGGAAAAGCAAAATAGATAAAAAGGTAATTCGTAAAATAATTGCAATAGGATTACCAAGCGGGTTTCAATATTTTTTTGAAGTTGCGGCTTTTGCTTTTTCTGCAATTATGATTGGCTGGATGGGAAAAATTCAACTTGCTGCTCACCAAATAGCAATGAATCTTGCTTCAATAACTTATATGATTATACTTGGTATTTCTTCGGCAGGAACTATTCGTGTAGCTACGGGTCTTGGTAAAAACAGCCGGAAAGATATTCGCCATGCCGGCTTTTCAACTTTATTAATAGCAATGGCATTTATGTCGGTATCAGCAATCCTATTTCTTAGTTTTAGGAATTTATTACCGCAGCTTTATATTGAAAATAAAGAAGTAATTAAAATAACTTCAAGCCTGTTAATACTTGCGGCACTATTTCAAATATTTGACGGGTTGCAAGCAACGGGACTTGGAATTCTCAGAGGATTAAAAGATACAAAAGTCCCAACGATTATTACATTTGTTTCTTATTGGTTAATAGGAATTCCAATCGGTTATTTGCTTGGTTTTCATTTTAATCTTAAAGCATTCGGAGTTTGGATTGGGCTTTCGATTAGTCTTGCTCTTGTAGCAATTACTTTGGCAATCCGATTTAATAGTAAGAGCAATAGGATGGGTGAATGAAACTGAGTTGATTCTAATTATGGGAGCATTAACGGTTTTAACAAAATTTCGCAGATTAGCCGTCCGGCCAGCCGGACTAATCAATCTACGTTACAATTAATTCGGTGGAATTATATCAGTTAATTTTAATAACTGTATTCTAAATGCCAATTTCATTCTTAAATATTTGGTAATTTAGCAAATAAAATTTTTATAATTAATAATCGTAAATGAATGGATAATTTTGAGATATTTTTGCCCGGTCTTGATTCACAATACAAGTTTCTAATAAGCAGAACTGAATTAAAGGATAAACGTATTCTAGTTCTCGGTTCCGAAAGCACTTTTGTTGCACAAAAATTTGCTGAATTATCCGGTACGCCGGTAAACTTAATTGTTGAAGATTATGAGTCGTTGTTAAATTCAAAATTAAAACTAAACGATAATCCGAATGTTCATACAGCTTTAATGGATTTTGAGTTTACGGATTTTGAAAATAATTCATTTGATGTAATTTATGCTCAAGCTTCGATAAGCTGCACTCGCAGGAACAAAATTGTGAAAGAGATTAAAAGAATTCTAAAATTAAAAGGACTTTTTTGTGTAGGTGAAATAACTACCTACAACGAAACCATTCCCCGTTTTATCCAAAATATTTTTGACAACGCAGGTATTGTTCCGCTCCAATTATCAAAGCTAGGGAACTATTATTCAGAGAGAAACTTTAAAGTAATAGATGATTTAAATTTAACATTTACTTTAAAAGATTATTACTCGCGTGTTTTGTCAAATCTTAACAGAGAAATGAAAAGCTTATCTGATAAAGAGAAAAGCTACTATAAAAAACTATTGAACAAAATAGGGCACGAAGCAAAAGTCTATTTAAATCACGGCGGCGATAGATTTTTTGGCTTTACTGCAAGTCTGCTTGAATTAGAATAAGGTGTATTTAATTATTTAATAAAGTTGCAAGGCTAATTATGGGAATGGTTGATTCTTGGAAAAATATCTTTAAAAATAAAAATTACAAAATCGTATTTTTTATTTCTTTTATAATACTTATTGTGGCATTAATCTTTTATTCAAAATTTTTAAATTTTAATGAAAGTAGAAATGGTGTTTCTTTTGAAGACCCATATCTTTCGTGGTTTTCTCCACTCAACGTTACTTGGTTTACTTTTACACTTATTTACGGCGGAATTATTTTCGGCATTGTCAATCTTATTCAATACCCTAAGCATTTTCTTATTGCAATTCAAACTTATGCCTTAATAGTCATAATTAGGATTATTGCTATGAATGCTCTTCCGTTAGATCCGCCTCCTCATACAATTCCTTTAATTGATCCTTTTGTTCAGCTTTTCGGCAGCGGAAAGATTTTAATGAAAGATTTGTTTTTCTCCGGGCATACTGCAACAATGTTTATGTTTTTTTTAACTGCACCGACTAAAAAGTTAAAATACATTTTCTTTGTAGGTGTTTTGCTAATAGGCGGGGCTGTTTTAATTCAGCACACTCATTACAGCGTTGATGTAATTGCCGCACCGTTTTTTGCTTACGGCTGTTACCGCTTGGCTGTATTGTTCGATTTTAAGTTTTTGTGGAATGTTTATTCGGCTAAAAAAGAGATTACAACTCGTTAAGAATACCGGCTAATTTTTCAGCAATTACCCGCCTGTCAAATTTTTTTACTTCTTGCAAATTTGTTTTCAAGGAAATATTCTTATCAAAGATTTTTTCTGCCGAATCTTTATAGCTAAATAACATCCCGGAATTTGTTCCCTGTAAAATTTCGTGAACTTCTTCGTTAGTATCTCCAAACGCAATAATTTTATTTTGTGTTCGCATGTATTCGAATAATTTCCCGGGTACGTGACGAGGTTCCGTAGCACAGACCAGCAAATAATCCGCTGCACACATTTCTTTTACAACGTCCTTGTATGGTAAAAATCCCAAATACTCTGTGACGGGTGCTAAATTATTTTTCGTAATTTCTTCTTTAATTGCCGGTCCGACAGTGCCGACGAATTTAAGTTTTATTTTTTCTCCCTTATCAATTTTTCTTCTCAGCATTTTCCAAAATTCTTTTGGATTTTGATAATCAAAAATATTTCCGGCGTGAAGAATAGTAATTTCATCTTTATTTTGATTTGAAGGACATTCTATATTTTCAAAGTCTTCTTCATTGTAACCCCAGTAAAGCAAGTTTTCTTTCCCTGAAATAAACGGATACTTTTCTTTGAAATATGAAATTAATCCTTTGGTAACAAAAATTAACTTTGATGCTGATTGTACTACCGACTTCTCAAAATAATTATCTAACTTTAAAGTTAAATAATTACGAATTTGATTTTTATAATATGCAATATCTACCCACGGATCTATGAAAACAGAGACCAAAGGAATGTTAAATTCGGAGCTAAGTTTTTTACCAAGCAAATGAGTTGTATGCGGAGGTCCGTTAGTTAAAATTGCATCAAATTTTTGTTTTTGCAAAATTTTTCTTGCATCGGAAACTCCGGGGAAATACCAGCCCATTCGTGCATCGGGAACAAACAGATTCATTCTAATCCAAATTGAAATACGCTGGGCCAAACTATTATTTGTTTTGGTAAGTGCTTCCGAAGCGACTAATTTTTCACGTGATGATTTTCCTAGAAACTTTTTATATAAATTAAACGGGTCCCAAAATCGAGTTCTAATTACTTGCAAATTTTCAGGCAATTCATTTTCAAAGCTATTATCTTCATCCGAAAATGTATCTTTCTCAACCGTAAGTACAGAGGCGTCCCATCCGAATTCCGGCAAATACTTTATCATTTTTAAAGGCCAGTGCATTGAAGCTTTCCCCGAAGGAGGCCAATAGAATGTAATAAATAGAATTTTTTTCATTTGTTTATATTTTTCAAATTATCCAAAAAACACGCCGTCATGCTGATGGATATCAGCATCTTGTTTTTGTGTTAGAGATTCTGTTTGCCGCGGCGGATTCGTCAGAATGACAGCATAGTTTCATAATCATCTTCTTGTTTGTTTAGAACAATCATGAATGTTTCATTTAGTATATCTTAAATTTTTCATGTCATTCCGATACGCACTTAATCGGAATCTCTGGCACTGTTTTAGATTCCCGCTTATCCGCCGGGGCTGAACAACATCTCGTCAAAAGTCTGAGTTTTCATCCACCTCAACAGATTTGTCCGGATGACAATTTCCCAAATCTTAAATTAAAATTGTTTCAGCTTTTCTGTTCTATCCGCAATTTTTAATTTTTCGATAAGTTCGCTTAGATCGCCTTCCATTATATTGGTTAAATTATAAAGTGTTAATCCAATTCTGTGGTCTGTTACTCGATTTTGCGGATAGTTGTAAGTACGAATTTTATCACTTCGGTCACCGCTTTTTACCATACTTCGCCGAGCTTCCGATAATTCATCG